>SKES01000004.1_pt1 | contig 237602 bp, 233 predicted proteins | sample 4826851 | NCBI WGS metagenome assembly SKES01 (sample SAMN11008803, study PRJNA524170) | human gut metagenome | biome: Human fecal sample; material: Feces; isolation source: fecal sample from pouch patient p52 | host: Homo sapiens | place: Israel: Tel-Aviv | collected 2016-09-04 | reverse complement strand
AATCGTACTAAAAAATACTTGAATTATAAATAAAATTGCAGCTTTTAAAAATTCAAATTTTCGTTCAGAACGAAAAATAATTATAATTGCTAAAATAACAGCGGCAATAACAAAATATGTAGTGACTTGCAAAAAAATCCTCTTTCTATTTTTCTGCTTGTTTTAATGTCTGTTGTACTGCTTCTTTAACTCCATTAGAAGTAAATGTAGCACCACTCACTGCATCAATATCAGCAGATTGTCTAGTTAAAATTTCCTTTTTTAGTTGTTGCTCAACTTTTGGCTTATTTTCAGGAGTTTCTGTTGTTAAATCTAGATCTACACCCACAATTTTATTATCTTTAACAGTTAACTTTGCATGAACAAAACCAGCCATACCTCTAGCTTGTGCCAAATAAACGCCATCATTTAACATTACACAATTCCTCCGTTTCCAAAAAAATATGCATTTGCTATATTATAATAAATGCATATTTTTCTACGAAGATATTGTCATTTGGTATACCATTATTTTTAAAATACTGATATACTAGCTATGGGTCTTTAAAGTTTCTATAAGTCCTAATTATGACCCGCAACAGGTAGTAGAATCCCCTTCTACCTGTTTAATTATAGCATATAAATAACGATTGTTATTGCAAAATGTTAAAGTTCTTTTGAAATTTTATTCAAAAGGACTTTTTTGTTACGCTATCTATAATTAGTTAAGTTAAAATTGAACAGGGAATTAAAAGTTTTCAATGAAGAAGGTAAAACATGTATCCAGACAATAATATTCTTACATATATTAAATGGCGTGGCGATATTGATTTTAGCACGTCTCCTTTTAACGATATCGATGCACTTGTTTTATCTATTTTTTCCTATTTAGAGTTAACCGATATTGTTAATAGTGACGGAACAACAATTACTTTAGACGCAGCTGCTAAAAAATATTTTGCAGATAATTATCCTCGTCAGGATAGTATGCAATATCAACAACTTTTTAAGTTGATGGCTGAAGCTAATCGATTTAAAAAAGCTCAGCTATCATATTTTGTTAGTACTTTGACCGAACATACACAATTTAGTGCAATTAAAATTGAATTAACTGATGGAACAAATTTCATCGCTTTTCGAGGTACAGATGATTCACTTATCGGGTGGAAAGAAGACTTCGAAATCAGTTTTAAAGTAACCGGTGCACAAAAACAAGCTGTAAAACTACTTGAAAGAATTTTAAAAGCTGACAATAATGATTACTACTTAGGTGGACACTCTAAAGGTGGAAACCTAGCTGAATATGCAGCAATTAATATTGAGCCCAAATTACGTAAAAGAATTAAACGGATTTATACATTTGATTCGCCAGGACTGGCAGAAGAAGTCGGAGCACAGCTTCCTTTAAAGTTTCTTCAAAATACTTTAAGGCGTTTTGTACCTGACTTTAGTGTTATTGGACGTTTGTTTGAACCGGCAGGTATTTCTCCTACAATTGTTACCAGTACTAGAAAAAATTTAAGCCAGCATGATGCTTTCAGTTGGCAAATTAATGGTTCAAAATTTGAAACTAAACGTCATCGTAATCCGCAATCTAAAGTATATAACCAATTAATCAATCAATGGATTGGTAATGCCACATTAGACGAACGTGAATCACTGACTAATGATTTATTCTCATCATTAGGTGCAGGAGGTGCAACTAAGATTAATGAGTTAGATAATAACGGTTTCGGTGGTTTTGGTGCTATTTTGTTATCATTAACTACTTCATCACGTAGAACTCGTTTTGTTTTCGGCTCATTATTTTCATCAATCTGGCAGATGATCAAAAGTCGACACTTAACACAAATATTATTTTCGACTGATACAATTGTCGGCTGGATTATGGTTATACTCGGAATTATTAGTTTAACCCTACCACAGTACGCATTAAGAGCTTTTGGCGCATTAGTAGCTTTCACTGGTATTGGCTTTAGTGTTCATCAAATATTGGATACTGCTAAGACAATTTTAAAAGACAAACAGAAAAATTTCTTTATTATTTCTTATTTAATTGTTTTTGCTCTTTCTGTAGCCTTAATCTCTAATAATCGTTTATTAATCTTTCTTGCTCATTATTTTTTAGGAATATTTTTAATTATTTATTCCTATGTACGGCTAAGACGATTAATTTTGCATAGAGTACCTGGACTACTTAGAATTATTATTGTGGCAATTGAAGCAATACTTGCCTTTGCACTTGGCATTATTATTATTGTTAATCCTAGAGCCTTTAATAGGCAATCAATTATTATTATTGGTGTCTTGTTAATTATCTATGGTTTCTTTAAAGTAATCGGTGAACTTTTTGCTCAGCGTAAAACGGCAATGCCTAAAAGCCATCGATAAAAAAATCACTTATCAAAATTGGTAAGTGATTTTTATTTATCCTTTTATAAAGGTGTTAGATTTAATATGTTTCAAAATATTATAACCAACACTCTTAATTTGATTCTTAGTACCATAAGTTTGGTTAAGAAACATCACAATTCCATTTTTATTATTTTTAGTCAATTGCATCCAATTAACAAAATGGGTATCTCCAAAATTACCATATGCCAATTTCAAAGTACCACTTTTTTTCAAGTAAAAACCACCTGAATAAGTATTAACCTTTGATTTTAAATGAGCTAAATACGAGAATTGCTTAGCAGTTAAAATTTTCCCATTATATAAACTGCGTTGAATTTTTAAATAATCAGCTGGTGTAGAAAACAGATTCCCTGCACCAGGCAATTGAGAAACTACATTTTTATTTGCATATGCAGCTGCTTCATAATTTTTGCCATAACGGTAAAGATATGAAATAGCATCCGTTTGAGAACGAGGAATATTGTTATAAATATAAGTATGTTTCAAATGTAATGGCTTAATTATGCGTTCTTTTACATTAGTAGCATATGATTTACCAGTAGATTTGCGGATAATCCCAGCTAATAAAATGTAATTGGCATTATTATAGTTAAAACTATTGATACCGGTATTTTCTTGTGCATTTACTCTTGCTACTGCCCAATTAACTGCGCCATTTTCAGAAAAATTAACGCCATTATTAGATTCAGTCCCACTGAAACCAATCCCTGAAGTATGCGTCATTAATTGCCCTACGCTAATTTTAGAAGCATTTCTTAAATTGGCATACCATTTTGAAATTTTAGTATTTTGTGAAAATTTATTTTGATAGATTAATTGAGCAATAATGGCAGCAGTTATCGATTTTTGCAAAGAACCGGTTGGATATACTAACTTTTTACTCCCATTTTTGATTCTACGTCTATAATAGCCATAACCCTCACTTATTTGTTGACTATGTCCATTTTTGACTACTACCACGCTTCCACGCAAATGATGCTTTCTTAGGGTTTTTCTTACATATTTACGTAATTGACTATTAGAATAGACCTTAGCATTTACTGTTTGCGTTTGTTCTAATGCCATCCCCAATGTAGACACTAACAAAATTAATAATAACCAGAATTTTTTAGTTTGTTTCAATATAAAGCCTTCTCTACAAAATTATTCTGGAATATTTTACCACAACAAAAAAGTACAGACTTGCTTTTTTAGAGCATCTGTACTTTTTTGTTAAATTAAATTCATTTTTACTAAATATTCAGCATTTTCAACTGTGTTCCAAGCTGCACCTTTTAAAAGATTATCAGCTACGATCCACATATTAAATGCACCTTTATTTTCATAGTCTGGACGAATTCTACCCACGAAGGTTTCTCTCTTGCCCGCAGCATTAATAGGCTGAGGATAAATTTGATTCTTAATATCATCTTCAAGTACAACACCAGGAAAATCAGCAACTGCATCCATAATATCTTGCGCTGTAACACTTTCATCTTCAACAGTAAAATAAACACTTTCGCCATGAGCAATTGGCACAGGAACTCTTACACAAGTTGCAGTCACCTTGATATCCTTAGCATTCATATCGCCTAACATAATCTTTTTAGTTTCATGGATCATTTTCCATTCTTCATGTGAATAACCACTATCTTCTAAGACATCGATTTGGGGTAACAGGTTAAATGCCAATGGATAATGCTTTTTATCCCCCTTAGTCGGTAAAATCTTAGCATCTTCTTGCATATCTTTACCTTCTAAATAATCTTGAGATTCTTTTTTTAACTCATCAATCGCCGCTTGACCTGCACCAGATGCCGCTTGATAAGTCGAAACAATGATTTGTTTTAAGCCAAATTTTCTTCTAATTGGTTCCAGAGCCATGACCATTTGAATAGTTGAACAATTAGGATTAGCAATAATGCCATTATGTTCCTTCAATGCATCCGGATTAACTTCTGGGACTACTAATGGAACATCTGGCTCCATCCTAAATGCACTGGTATTATCAACACAAACTGCTCCTCTTTTGACAGCTTCTGGTAAAAATTTCTTTGAAACTGAACCACCGGCTGATGATAAAACTAAATCAATTCCATCAAATGATTCAGGCGTTGTTTCTTCAACAGTTAATTCTTGATCCTTAAATTTTAGAATAGTACCAGCAGTTCTAGAAGAAGCAAGTAGCTTTACACTTTTTACCGGAATCGTTGATTTAGCTAATTGATCAATCATTCTTCTACCAACAGCACCAGTAGCACCTAATATTGCAACATTATATTCTTTAGTCATTATTTATCCTCTTGTAAAAATTGCTTTATTCGCTTCATTGCTTCATGCAAATTTTCATCACTTGAAGCATATGATAACCTGACATACCCTTCACCACCAGGACCAAATGCACTACCTGGGGTGATACCTACTTTTTCCTTAAAAGCTAAGTCTAAAGCAAACTGCATATCATCCTTACCATATTTAGCTGGAATTTTAGCAAAAATGTAGAACGCTCCATCTGGCTTTACCGCATGCATCCCCATCTCTTCTAATGCTTTAAGTACGAAATCACGTCTTTTTTGATAAACTCTACGATATTCGTCAGGATCATCTAATCCATTTTCTAATGCTTCGATCGCTGCAGCTTGAGAAGAATCGGTAGTCGTTGTAACCATTAACCCATGAACCTTACCAATTTGTTCCATAATCTTTGCAGGACCAGCTACATAGCCCAATCGATATCCTGTCATAGCATGCGATTTTGATAAACCTGAAATATAAATTGCCCTTTCAGGAATTAAACTTGCGATTGAAAAATGCTTCACACCATATGTTAAACTACTATAAATTTCATCCGTAATTACATATAAATGTTTTTCTTCAATTACTTTAGCTAAAGCTCTAATTTCATCTTCTGTATACTCAACACCAGTTGGGTTTGTTGGATAATTTAAAATGACAGTTTTAATTGCTGGATTTTCTTCAACAGCTTTTTCCAACTTTTGTGGTGTTAATTTAAAATCATCTTCTGCAGTATTTATTAAGACATAGTCCGCATCTGCTAATGTAGCAACTGGCCAATATAATGAAAATACTGGGGTTGGAATGGCTACCTTATCACCAGGATTAGTAAGGGCGAAAAGCGTTGCATTAATAGCTTCAGTTGCACCTACAGTCACTATAATTTCAGTTTCTGGATTATAGTCAATCCCGGTTACCTTATTCAAGTAATTACTAATTGCTTTTCTTAATTCTAACTTTCCTTTTTGTGGTGCATAATGTGAATCATTTTCTTCAATACTCTTGATTGCAGCTTTTTTCACATGTTCAGGAGTATTCATATCTGGTTCACCCAGTGTCAATTTAATAATTCCGGGAATAGTTGATACTTTATTATCAAAAATTCTAATTCCTGAAGCTCTTACATCTTGAATTTTTTTGCTTAATCCTAAATCGCTAGCTAATTCTGGCATAACATTGCCTCCCTTTTATAAAATATTTTCTAAACCAACAACCAATTCATTTAATTGATCTACTTTTTCTAAAGCAACCTTAACCCCACTCATAAAACTTTGACGATCAAATGAATCTTGTCTAATAGTTAAAGCTTCTCCTGTTCCACCAAATAAAACTTGCTCATGTGCTACATAACCTGGTAGACGAACAGAATGGATTTTTATCCCTTCATAATCTCCTCCACGCACATTTTCTAAAGTTTCAACTTCATCTGGAGCAGTCTGATGAGCAGGTCTATTTTCTGCAATCATTTTAGCAGTTGCTAAAGCAGTACCAGACGGCGCATCCTTCTTATCTGCATGATGCATTTCAATAATCTCTACATCTGGGAAATATTTAGCTGCTTCTTTAGCAAACTTCATCAATAATACTGCGGAAATCCCGAAGTTAGGGGCAATTATCCCACCAACCTTTTCTTCCTTAGAAATTTCAATTAATTCTGCTTCTTGCCCATCACTTAAACCAGTAGTTCCTACAATTGGTGAAATATGATGGGTTAAAGCAAATTTTACATTATTATATACCGCTTTGGGAAGCGTAAAATCAATCCAAATATCTGTCAAATTATCAGGTATTTCATCTAAACTATTAAAAATTTGAGCATCCTCTGGCAAATTATATTTTTGAGGGTCATTTTCTGCCGATGGTGATAGCCCTGCTACTATTTTAAAATCTGACAAGCTATTAACTAAATTAACAGCTTTTTGTCCCATTGCGCCAGTAAAACCAGCTATCAATACCCTTTTAGTCATCCTCAAGTTCCTTTCCTAAATCAAGTGGTAACTTTTGCATTAGTGCATTATCATCCAAACCTAAGCGTTGTGCTAAAGTTATTTTTTCTTCATCATTTAATTCAACTAATGGTAAACGACAACCACCTACATTAAGTCCTTGAGCATTTAAGACTGCTTTCACTGGGGCTGGAGAAGGATACATAAATAATGCTTGCATCCTTGGTGTAAGCCAGCGCTGTATCTTGGCGGCTAATGGATAATTACCTTCATAAAGAGAATCATACATTCTACGCATTTGATTTGCATATATATGACTGGCTACTGAAATCACTCCATTAGCTCCTAATAAACGTGCAGTAAGTGCTTGTGTATCTTCACCAGTAAACACTTGGAAATCTGGGTCTTTATTTTCAATAATATATTCCATTTCTTCAAGCGATGCACATTGCTTAATCCCTTTAATGTTATCCAAACGCGATAATTGGACGATTGTTTCTTTTTCCATCTTTACACCAGTTCTACCGGGAATGTTATAAATTAAAAATGGAATTTTAGTAGCGTCATTTATTGCACTGAAGTGCGCTACCATACTACGTTGATTTGGTTTGTTATATGGTGGTACAACTATTAATGCATAATCAATACCTTCAATTTGTGCTACTTCATTAGTAAAGGCAATAGTTTCAGCAGTATTGTTACTTCCAGTTCCTGCAATTATTGGCACACGCTTATTAACAAACTGACTAAAATGTTTATATAGATCTATTTTTTCATCATGGGTCAAGGTTGGTGTTTCACCTGTTGTTCCGCCCACTACAAAGCCATTGCATCCCTGACCAATCAAATAATTAACTAATTTCTCCAAGCTAGAAAAATCTATTTTATTATTTTCATCAAATGGTGTTACAATCGCTGTTAACAAATCCGCATCAATTAGTGTAGCCATATTATTTACCCCATTCTATCAATTAAAAATCCTTTAATTGCATCAATTCCACTTTGAATACTTTTTTCATCCGGATTAAGTGTAGATGAATGTAATTGTGAACTTGGATCACCAACTCCTAACCAAAACATTGTTCCTGGGAACTTCGCTAGCAAAAAGCCAAAATCTTCTCCTGTCATTTTAGGCTCTGTTTCTATAAAGTTAACCTTAGGATTTTTCTTCATATAAGAAATGAAATTTTTAGTTATCTTAGGATCATTTTCTACTGGCCAATAGCCACCTTGATTTAATTCCAAATTTACTTCTACATTATAGCTATGTGCAATTCCATCACATACATCTTGCAAACGTCTATCTATTTGTAGAATCATTTTTTGAGTTAACCCACGAATAGTTCCCTCAATTCTAGTATGACCTGCAATTACATTTCTAATAACTCCTGCATTAACCTTACCCAAAGTAATGACACCACTTTGAATTGGATCAATACTTCGTGAAATGATAGTTTGAATTTGCATAATTAAATTTGCGGCCGCTACAACTGTATCATTAGCATTTTGCGGAAAAGCAGCATGGCCGCTTTTACCAATTACATCAATATTTATTTCAGTTGTTCCAGCAAATAAGGTTCCCATTCTACAGCCAATACTACCAGCAGGTAGTTCTGGATTATCATGCAACCCATAAAATTCATCTGGTTTAAATTTTCCCTGAAATAAGCCTTTTTCGTATGCCTGTTTTCCTCCACTCTCACTTTCTTCAGCTGGTTGAAAGAAAAATAGCAAATTATCTTTAGGTTGATTTTCACTAAAATAGCTTAATAAGCCTAAAGCTACGGTCATATGAATATCATGTCCGCAGGCATGCATTATTCCAGAATGTTTTGAAGTAAAAGGTAAGCCAGTCTTTTCTTGTACAGGTAATGCATCAATATCAGTTCTATAGCCGATTGTTTTTTTAGGATTAATTCCTTTAACTAAACCTAATATTGCAGTTGGTAATGTCTTAGGCACTACAATAGTTAAATGATCTTGTTTTAAATTTTTAATTACCTTTAGTAAATAATCATGCGTTTCTTTTTCTTGGAGAGCTAATTCAGGAATTTCATGTAAATGCCGCCGAATTTGAATTAATTCTTTTTCACTTAAAACTGTCATAACTAAATCTTTCTTAAGTCATCTTCTAATCCAGTCTTATCTAAAGTTTTATTATCAACTTTTTTAATTACTTTTGCTGGAACACCTGCAACCATTGTATATGGTTCTACATCCTTGGTAACTATGGCGCCGGCTGCAATAACCGCACCTTTACCTACATGTATACCCTCAATTACTACTGCATTAGCACCGATAACAACGTCATCATCAATTTGAACAGGTTTAGCCGAAGCTGGTTCAATTACACCCGCTAAAACACTTCCTGCACCGATATGACAATGTTTACCAACGATCGCACGTCCACCTAAAACAACACCCATGTCGATCATCGTATCATCACCAATTTCAGCACCAATATTAATAATCGCACCCATCATGATTACTGCATTTTTACCAATAGCCACTTGGTCACGAATAATTGCACCTGGTTCAATACGTGCATTAAATTTCTTCAAATCAATTAAAGGTACAGCAGAATTTCTAACATCATTTTCAATTCGATATTGGACAATCTTTTCCTTATTATCATTTAAAAATGGTTCTACATCTTTCCAATCACCAAAAATTATACCTGAATGTTGTTCAGTAAAGTTTTCAATTGTATTTGGAAAATTAAGTTGATCCAAATTACCTTTAATAAAAACCTTTACCGGTGTTTTCTTAGGAGCATTTCCAATATATTCAATAATGCTTTTTGCATCTAAATTTGTCATAATTTTTCCCTTACAAATAACTATTCCTTACAAAACCTGTCTAAATGAACTAGATCTTCTAAACTTTCTCTTTTGACGACTAAGTGCGCTTTTCTGTTTTCTGCAAAAACTACAGCTGGTCGAGGATTTCGATTATAATTCGACGCCATTGAATATCCGTATGCTCCTGTATCCAGCATTGCTAGTACGTCACCAGATTTAACTTCTGGTAATGATTCGGTAGCTAAAATATCGCCACTCTCACAATATTTACCTGCGATCCTCACGCGATTAACGACTGGCGCCTTAGGATTATTTGCTAAAACCACATCATATTTTGCTTGATATAACGCAGGACGAATATTGTCACCCATACCACCATCTACGGCAACATATGGACTATAACTTGGAATAGTTTTACAACTTCCCACAGTATATAAGTTATATCCAGCAGGACCTACAATTGAACGACCAGGTTCAATATCAATTTCTGGAGTTGGAAAAGCAGCATCAGCTGATCCTTTTTTTATTGTTTCAATAATTGTTCTTACGAATTCTTCAGGTTTTAACGGATTATCATCAGCAGTATATTTGATGCCAAAACCGCCACCTACATTAATTATTTTTGCTGTATATCCATATTGGCTACGCCAATTTTCTGCTACTTCCATTAACTTTTTAGCAGCTAATTCAAAACCATTTAATTCAAAAATTTGTGATCCTATATGAGCATGAATACCTAACATATTCATTCTCGAATTAGCTAAAACTCGCTCTAATGCTAAATCTGCCTGTCCTGATTCTAGATCAAAGCCAAATTTACTATCAATTTGACCGGTTTGATCATATTCATGAGTATGTGCCGAAATTCCTGGAGTGATTCGCAACATAACATTTATTTGGGTATCATATTGGTGCAATACCTGATCTAGCAGTTCAATCTCATGAAAATTATCAATAATAATCTTTCCTACATGATTTTTAACTGCCATTTCAATTTCAGCTAAAGATTTATTATTACCATGAAAACTAATTTTTTCTGCTGGAAAGCCGGCTTTCAATGCAGTATACAATTCTCCAGCCGAAACAACATCAGTATATGCACCTTCTTCATTGGCTACTTGATACATAGCAATACAGGCAAATGCTTTGCTAGCATAACTCACAGCATAACTAACGCCTTCTTCTTCAAATACTTTTTTAAAAGCCCTAATTTGATTACGGATTCGATTTACATCATATACAACTAACGGCGTACCATATTTCTTCGCAAGTTCAAGAGTATCAACACCGCCAATTGTTAAATGCCCTTTTTCATTAACTTGTTTTTCCATAATTTGTGGATTCATGCTTTTCTCTCCCGTTCGTGCAGGCGAAACGCTAATAAAAAATCCACTGCCTGCGCCAAGCAAACAATGGATTAGTTTTCACTCAATCTTATATTCGATAGCGCTCCGCGAAATTTTCGCGACAGTTCGCAATTTATTCAACTGCGACCCAGCCTATACCTTTGGCGTGGTTAAGCTTCGGCAACCTCCCCTTTCACAATTAATCATCGTTTTGCCTAACTTATAATTGTTACTCTTGTCAGTTGCGCCTCTATGATTTACATGTAGTCTACATTTTTATGAAAAGATAGTCAATATTTTTATTATAAAAATTTAATTTTATTATTTTTTAGGTAGCTATAATTATTGCTATTATCATTTTTTAGTTGCATGATTAAAAAATAATGTTAAAATGGCAACTAAATTTAGTTTGCTTCTCTTGCTATAAATTAACAATTTATGAAAGCAGTTTATCAAACAATAATCATGAGGTGTTAGTATGAAAGTAGTTAAGTTCGGTGGTAGCTCATTAGCTAGTGGACAAAGCGTTGAGCAAGCTTTAAATATAATTTTAAATGATCCAGAAAGACAAGTTATTGTCGTTTCTGCTCCAGGTAAAAGAAATAATGCCGATACTAAAGTTACGGATCTCTTAATTAAATATGCTGAACAAGTTTTAAAACATGAAGAAACAGATGCAATTGTTAAACAGATTTTTGCTAGATACCAAGAAATTGGATATTTTTTTGGTTTAAACGATGAAAAATTACAAATTATTCAGAATATTTTATTAGCCTTACCAAATCAAAATTATCCTGATAATAATTACTTGATGGCAGCATTTAAGGCACATGGCGAACGATTAAATGCTCGCTTGATAGCGTTAATCTTACAACATGAGAATATTAAAAGCCGCTTTCTTGATCCAGTCGATGCTGGATTAATCGTAACAGGTGAACCTAATGATGCTTTAGTTAATCCAGAAAGTTATTTAAATTTAGATCAAATAAAAATTGATCCCAATGAAAAAATCATTTTTCCAGGTTTTTTTGGAATTACTCCTTCAGGAAATATTGCTACATTTTCTCGGGGCGGTTCTGATATTACAGGAGCTATTTTAGCCCGTGGATTCCATGCAAACATCTATGAAAACTTTACTGATGTAAACGGAATATTCGCAGCTAATCCTAATATTGTTATGCATCCCATTTCAATTAAAAAAATGACTTATCGAGAGATGCGTGAACTATCTTATGCAGGCTTTTCTGTTTTCCATGACGAAGCTTTAATTCCGGCTATTCAGGGACAAATACCAATCAATGTTAAAAATACTCAAGAACCAGATAATCCGGGAACAATGATTGTGCCAGAAAAGAATTTTTCACCAGATAACACCATAACGGGAGTAACTAGTCAAAAACATTTTTCTGCTCTGTATCTCCACAAATATCTTTTAAACAAAGAAGCTGGTTTTACTCTTCGTATCCTGCAAATTTTATATAAACATAATATTCCTTACGAACATATGCCTTCAGGTATTGATGATATTACTATTATTTTTAATAACGATTTTTTAAATGATCAACTAATTGATCAAATCTGTAATGAAATTCAAGCTACTATCAATCCTGATCAACTTGAATGGATTGATGACTATGCCATTATTATGGTTGTTGGTGAAGGGATGAAGAAGACTCCTGGCGTTAGTCGACAAATTCTAGATTCTTTAGCTAGCCAAGGAATTACGCCTAGAATGATTAATCAAGGTGCATCCCAGATCTCAATAATGATTGGTACTAAGAAAGAAAAAGCAGATAAAGCAGTAAAAATTATTTATCAAGATTTTTTTAATTAGAAAGGTACAGTATGGTTAATTTATTAAAGGTACATGGCTCACAAAATCATTTTTTTATTTTAGATCAGACTGAATTAGACAATTCTCTTACAGATAAAGAATTAAGAGCTTTTACTAAAAAAATTACTAATCCTAAAACCGGAATTTTGAATGGAGCAGATGGTGTTTTAGTAATTAACAAGTCCGTTCGAAAGAATTCTTTAGCCCAAATGCGCGTAATCAATGAAGATGGCAGTGAAGCTTCAATGTGCGGTAATGGTCTTAGAACCGTTGCTCGCTATTTAAGTGAAAAATATCAAAAAGATCATTTTTTAATTGATACAATGAATGCAAGTCTACGCGTTCATAAAGAAGAAAATTTTGCTAAAGGTGTGCCAGCTTATTCAGTTGAAATTTCACCGGTTAGATTTAATAAAGAGGCATTGCCTTTTACTAATTTAGGTCATAACCGTTTAATTGATACATTTGTACCGGAAATTTATCCTGGTCTGCGTTTCACCTCTATCGCCGTACCCAATCCTCATTTAATTAATTTTGTTAACCAAGAACAGATCGCCGGTCCAATTTTAGGAAACATAGGTAAAAGACTAAATGACAATAACCCTTACTTCACTGATGGCGTCAACGTTAACTTTGCTCAAATTTTAGATAAGAATAAACTATTTGTTCGTACATATGAGCGTGGAGTAGGCTTTACTAATGCATGCGGTACCGGTATGTCAGCTACCTCATTAGCTCTTTTACTAACTCATCCTGACATGGTGGATATTAATTCAAAAATTGACGTTTTTAATCCCGGTGGTATGGTTCAAACAAAAGTTCATTATGATGATAGTACATATTGGATTGAATTGACCGGTAATGCCACAATTACTCATCACATCATTATTTCTAAAAGTGACCTACGGAATAATAATTTTGCAAATGTACAAATTTCTGAAACTAAAGAACAACAAGCATATGAACAATTCATAGATAACTTACCTAAATTTAACAGCATAACTACTTTAGCATAGAAAAAAGCGTTGCCCTTAAAGAGCAACGCTTTTATTGACTAATCTTATCTTCAATCCAATTTCCTAATTCAGTTACATGAAATTTAGTAACTGAGCTAAAAGTCAAAACCGTCACGTGATCATAATTAAGATCTAATTTTTTTCTTAATCCTGTCATAACTTTATTGGTTTGGTTTTTTTTGATTTTATCCATTTTTGTACAGACAACTAAGATGGGAATATTTAAATATTGTGCATATTCATACATGGAAATATCATCTTTAGTCGGTTCATGACGACTATCAATAAGAATAATTAATCCTTTTAAATTAGGTCTAGTTTCTAAATAGTCCTGAATCATTTCACCAAATTCTTGACGTCTTTTTTGAGAAACTTTTGCATATCCATAACCTGGTACATCAACTAAATAAAAATCATCATTAACCAAATAGAAGTTTAAAGTTTGTGTTTTACCAGGCTGTGATGACGTTCTAGCTAAATTTTTACGCTTAAGCAGGGTATTAATCAAACTAGATTTTCCCACGTTTGAGCGGCCTGCTAGAGCTATTTCAGGCAAATTATCCTTCGGATACTGTTCCTCTTTCACAGCACTAACAGCATATTCACTACTTTTAATTATCATTTGCTTTTACCTGAACTTCTTCAGCATTTTTACGAGTAATGCGAGGCTGTGCGTGACGGGTTATTACGTCTTTAGTCACTTCTACTGATTCAATATCTTCTTCACTTGGGGTTTCATACATAATATCCATAATTGAATTTTCAATGATTGTTCTTAAACCACGAGCTCCCATATTTCTTTGGATAGCTAAATCAGCAATTGCTTTTAATGCACCATCAGTAAACTTCAATTCTACACCATCTAATGATAGAAGTTTCTTATATTGCTTAACAAGAGCATTCTTTGGCTCAGTTAATACGCGAACTAAATCTTTATTATCAAGTTTATCAAGCGTGGTAATAATTGGAATTCTACCAATGAATTCTGGAATCATACCGAATTTAACTAAATCAGCAGTAGTTAAATGACGAGTCCAATCATCAGCATCTACCTTGTTAACTTCGTTTTCAGCACCAAAACCAATAGTTTTCTTACCTAAACGGCTTTTAACAATCTGTTCAATTCCATCAAATGCTCCACCTACAATAAAGAGAATATTAGTAGTATCCATCTTTATCATTTCTTGTTGCGGATGCTTTCGTCCACCTTGAGGAGGCACAGAAGCAATAGTACCTTCCAAAATCTTCAAAAGCGATTGTTGCACACCTTCACCTGAAACATCACGTGTAATTGATACGTTTTCAGATTTTTTAGAAATCTTATCAATTTCATCAATATAAATAATTCCACGTTGTGCTCGTTCAAGATCGTAATCAGCATTTTGTAATAATTTAAGCAAAATGTTTTCTACATCTTCACCAACATATCCAGCTTCAGTTAACGTGGTTGCATCAGCAATTGCAAATGGAACGTTTAAAATACGTGCAAGTGTTTGAGCTAAATAAGTCTTACCTGATCCAGTAGGACCAATCATTGCAATATTAGACTTTTGTAATTCTGTTGATGAATCTACATCCATTTGGCTGATTCTCTTGTAGTGATTATAAACAGCAACTGATAGTACTTTTTTAGCACGATCTTGACCAATTACATATTGATCAAGTTGTTTTTTAATTTCAACTGGTTTAGGCAGTTCACTTGCAGTTTTTAGTGAATCTGCACGTAATTCATCGTCAATAATTTTTTTAGCCAAGTCAACACATTCATTACAAATATATACACCGTTTCCGGCAATCATTTTTTTAACTTGGTCTTGAGTTTTACCACAAAAAGCACATTTAATCTCTTCTTGATCTGTAAACTGATTTGCCATTAACTTTTCCTCCTATATCTACCAAAATTAGATTATCATAAATTAACTAATATTAGTAAATATTAAGCTTGAACATTAAAAAAAGCGGCCTAAAGCCGCTCCTTTTAAGAAATAAGTAAATTAGTCTTACTTGCTTTCTTTATCGTCTGAATCTTTTGCTTCAAGTTTTGACTTAGCAACTTGCTTAGCATTGTCAGTAATAAGATCCATAGCCTTACGTACAGTAATGTCATGACCCAACATATCGTCTGACAAGGTGTTACGTACAACCTTTTCATCCATGTTGTATTCAGCAGCAAGGTCCTTGATTTCCTTATCAATTTCTTCCTTAGTTGCCTTAAGATCTTCTGCAGCAACGATTGCTTCAAGAACTAAGTTAGTCTTAACTCTTTCTGCAGCATTCTTAGCAAATTGTGAACGTAATTGATCTTCAGTAGTATTAGTCAACTTGTAGTAAGTTTGTGGGTCAATACCTTGACGTTGCATGTTACCCAAGTATTGATTTAATTGAGTATCAACATCTTCTTGGATCATAGCATCAGGAATTTCATCGATGGTAGCATTCTTTACAGCACCTTCGATTGCAGCTTCTTGAATAGCATCATTTGCAACTTGTTCTTTTTGATCCTTTAAATCTTTCTTGATCTTTTCCTTTAATTCATCAAGAGTATCTACTGAATCGTCAACGTCTTTAGCAAACTCATCATCTAATTCAGGAAGTTGCTTTGACTTAACTTCATGGATCTTAGTAGCAAAGTGTGCTTCCTTACCAGCCAAGTCCTTTGCACCGTAGTCTTTAGGGAAAGTTACTACAACGTCAACATCATCGCCAGCTTCGTGACCAACAAGTTGATCTTCAAAACCTGGAATAAAAGTACCTGAACCTAATTCGAGTGAGTAGTTTTCAGCTGAGCCACCGTCAAATTCCTTACCATCAATAGTACCTTTGTAATCGATAGTTACAGTATCGCCATTTTCTGCCTTACCCTTCTTAAGAACAAGTTCAGCACTTTGTTCACGACGCTTGTCAAGTTCAGCATCAATATCCTTTTGGTAAACACGAGTGTTTTGCTTAGGAACTTCAATACCCTTGTATTCGCCTAATTCAACTTCTGGTTGTACAGTAACAGTAGCCTTCATAGTCCAGTCCTTGTCCTTGTCCATTGATACAGGAACAATTTGTGGTTGGCCAACTGCATTAATACCAGCTTCCTTAACAGCAGCTGCATATGCGTTTGGCAATACGATATTCAAAGCATCTTCGTATAAAGCTTCTTCACCGTAATATTGATCAAAAATAACACGAGAAACGTGACCCTTTCTAAAGCCAGGAACACGTAAATTTTTCTTTATTCTTTTAAAAGCTTGGTCTAAACCTAATTTAATTTCATCTTTTGAAATATCAAAAGTAAGTTCACCGGTTGTCTTACCGGTTTTTTCCCATTTTACAGACATTAATAAAATACCTCCAATGTCAATTTTGAGTTTGCTTCTTGCATACTAAGTTATCTTACCTTAAACTAGCACAAAAAACAAATATAAAAGAAAAAAGATGCGCTCCAGTGAAGAAGTGCATCTTTTTTAACTATATCGTTAGAAATTAGTCAAGGATTTCAGTAACTTGACCGGCACCAACGGTACGACCACCTTCACGGATGGTGAACTTAGTACCCTTTTCGATGGCAGCTGGCTTGATCAAAGTAACAGTGAATTCAGTGTTATCACCAGGCATAACCATTTCAGTACCTTCTGGCAATTCAATTTCACCAGTAATATCAGTGGTGTGGAAGTAGAATTGTGGACGGTAGTCTGAGAAGAATGGAGTGTGACGACCACCTTCGTCCTTCTTCAAAACATAAACTTGTGCCTTAAACTTCTTATGAGTTTGGATTGAGCCGGGTGCAGCCAATACTTGACCACGAACAACTTGATCACGGTCAACACCACGAAGCAATACACCAACGTTATCGCCGGCTTCACCTAAGTCCAAAGTCTTGTGGAACATTTCCAAACCAGTAACAACTGACTTAAGAACTTTATCTACCAAACCAACGATTTCAACTTCGTCACCGACCTTAACAGTACCACGGTCGATACGACCTGAAGCAACAGTACCACGACCAGTGATAGTGAATACGTCTTCAACTGGCATCAAGAATGGCTTGTCAGTTTGACGTTCTGGAGTTGGGATGTATTCATCAACAATGTCCATCAACTTCATGATTTGGTCTTGAGCTTCCTTGTCACCTTGTAAAGCCTTTAATGCTGAACCACGAACAACTGGAATATCATCACCAGGGTAATCGTATTCAGTCAACAAGTCACGAACTTCCATTTCAACCAAGTCGATCAATTCTGGGTCGTCAACTAAATCGCACTTGTTCAAGAATACTACGATGTAGTTAACACCAACTTGACGAGCAAGCAAAATGTGTTCACGAGTTTGTGGCATAGGACCATCAGTTGCAGCAACAACTAAGATAGCACCATCCATTTGAGCCGCACCGGTAATCATGTTCTTGATGTAGTCGGCGTGGCCTGGAGCGTCCATGTGAGCGTAGTGACGATTTTCAGTTTCGTATTCTACGTGGGCGGTGTTAATAGTGATACCACGTTCCTTTTCTTCAGGTGCAGCATCGATTTGTGAGTAATCTTCAGCCTTAGCTAATCCCTTTTCAGCTAAAACAGTAGTAATAGCCGCAGTTAAAGTGGTCTTACCGTGGTCAACGTGACCGATAGTACCAATGTTTACGTGTGGCTTAGTTCTAACGTAATGTTCTTTTTCTGCCATTAAAATGACCCTCCTGTAAATTTGCAAGAAGTCCGTTGAGATAAGTTAACGGATAATTCTCTGTTGAATATTGTACTACTTTCTTCGGCAAATGCCTAGTAAAAAAGATTAAGCGATATGCCTAACGAAAATATCCTTTGCTAATTATACTAAATAGTTCGAAAATGTAAACCTTTTTTGCTTATTATTTTAATTTGGTAGGTTTTGATATACATCCTCAAACAATTTATGATGATTTCTGCCATTTTTTTGTTGCAAATAGGATACCAAATCACTAGCAAAACTATCTGGTTCATCAATATATTTATTTATTTTGGGATATAAACTCCCAACAACTAAATTAACTTCTCCAATCATCAAAGGTAATTGACTGGGATTATGAGAAAAACGTGCCCCAATAGCTGAAATTATTTCTCGATATTTAGCATTTTTTTCTAACAATGAAACATTTGCTGGAATAAAACTTTCCATGTTTCCTGCTACCCATACTTTAAACTCATCAGTCAATCCCAATCTAACTAAATCTTCGCAAATTGATAAACGAACGGCAAAATCAATTGTAGGATCTAACAAAAGACTTTGAGCAAATGACTTAAAATTAATTAAATTTAATTTGTGCAATCTAGCATAGTCAAATTGATTTATCTGTTTTTTCTGTTTAAAGTTTTGCATGATTTTTTGTTGTGCTTGTTCGGAGACAGGTTTAACTTCAAGCAGCAAATCTATCTGTCCTAAATTTTTTAATTGTAGCGCTTCTATAAAATAATTATTCTTTTCTAGAATTTTGCAATACATTTCAAAAATTTGCTGATTTGAAAAAAGATCAGGCTCTTCCTTTATTAAAGCATATGCCTGATCTTCTTGGTTGTTAGCGCAATATAACTCGCACAGCTGCAAAATAACTTCAAGTGAGTATTCACCACGTAGTGCTTCTTCTAGGTTCTGAATAGCTGCTTCCAAATTACCATTACGCTTATTTTCTTCAGCAAGTTTCAATAAATTTTTTTGACTCACTGATGTCATTTTTACTTTTCCTTATTATTTGATTTTTTCGTTGATTTATTAGAGACGCTCTGTGTCTTTTCATTGCGCTTCTGCATTGCACGATGACGATTTTGATTTACTTCCATCACTACCGGTAAAATCACAGGACGACGGTTAGTTTTTTTATACAGAAATTTTTCTAAGTCACTGCGAATATCCTGCTTTAACTCTGTCCAATCAAATTTTTTATGTTCAAAATTATTATTAATAGCCTTTTTAATCACATCGATAGATTCGCTCATTAATTGGCGATTAGCTTTGATGTATACAAATCCACGACTGGTCACTTTAGGCTCTGCAATGATCTTTTTCTTTTTACGATCAATCGTAACAACGGCAACAAAAATTCCATCATCTGATAAAACTTCTCTATCACGTAAAACGATATTACCAACATCACCGACACCAGAACCATCAATCATAGTATCTTCGCCTGGTACAGGATCAGATAAGTAGAAACGTTTTCTCTTAAAATCATAATCCAGACAATCACCGTTTTTAGTGATGTAAATATTCTTAGGATCCATTCCTGTTTTAATAGCAAGATCACGAACAATTTCCAATAAACGGTACTCCCCAATCACAGGGATCAAGAATTTTGGTTTTAAAGTATCAATTAATAATTGAATGTCTCTACCAGTTGCGTGACCACTTGTATGGATATTTCGTCCCAATTGAATTACAGTACCGCCGGCCTTATAAACTAGATCACTGGTTTCAGCAACCATCGTTTCAACTGAATGTGATGGAGTAGTCGCAATAAATACCAAATCACCCTTTTGAATAGTAATCATGCTATGACGCTTTTGAGCCATTTTTTGCAATGAATTTAATGGCTCACCCATACGACCAGTTTCCAAAATAACGGTTTGATCATCTGGTACGGTCTTTAAATCTTTAACACGCATTAAAAGGCCTTCTGGCACATCCAAATAGCCCAATTTCATAGAAGTTCTAACAATTTTTGCTAAATCACGACCAGTTAGTAACACTCTTTTGCCCGTGGCTTTAGCTGCATTTAAAACTTCTTGAACACGATTCAAATTCGAAGCTTTAGCGGCAACAATAATTCGACCGGTTGCATTTCTGAACACATTAGTAACAAAATTACCAATATCTTGTTCAGATGCATTCGGGAAGGATGCTTCTGCATTAGATGAATCACTTAATAAAGCTAATACACCCTTTTGTTCAATTTCAGCCAAGCGATCCATATCTGTGTGGTAATTTTTAGTTGCAGTTGGATCAAACTTGAAATCACCGGTATAGACAATTTCGCCAGCTGGAGTATGCACATCAACCCCTAAAGAATCTGGAATTGAGTGTGTAGTATGGAAAAACGAAATACTTGCATTCTTAAAATCAATCTCAGTATCTGCGTCAATAACGTGGAATAAGCTGTTTTTTCGATGCTTATTTTCGCGTTGAACTTCAATTTTAGCAAGTTCAATACTTAACTGTGAACCAAATACTGGAATATCATATTTTCTTAAAATATATGGTAATGCTCCAATAGAATCTGCATGTCCATGTGTTATAAATATCCCCGCTACCCGATCTCCATATTGTTCAAAAAAATCGAGATCAGGGATTACTACATCGATACCAAATAAAGAACTATCAGGATACTTTAATCCGGCATCAAGAACAAAAATTTCATCGTTAACTTGAACGGCAAACATATCTTTCCCCTGTTCACGTACACCGCTCAAGATCATAATCTTTAGTTGATTAGCCATTATATTTCCTTTTCTATAATTTAAAATTTAATTTTTTATGGATCATAAGATCACAACGTAAAAATAATCTGTTTCAATTTTAGCATAAAGAAGGAAACAAAAAAAGCCAGCCGTCGGCTGACTCTCTTGATTTTTTTAAAATTAACGACGAAGACCTAATCTCTTGATCAATTCACGGTAACGATTAATGTCGTTCTTTTCTAAGTAACGAAGTAAATTACGACGGTGACCGATCTTCTTAAGTAAACCAACGTATGAGTGGTGGTCATGCTTGTGGCTCTTCATGTGTTCAGTCAAGTTGTTAATATCTGCAGTTAAAAGTGCAACTTGTACTTCAACAGAACCAGTATCACCTTCGTGAGTTGCATATTCTTTAATAATATTATCTTTTTCAGCTTTTGAAATTGCCATAATTAAAAATCACCTTTCAATAAATAAATTGCCATTAACAACGTTCATCGTCGGCGTGAGCAAATAAACAGCGTTAATGGTTCACAAAAATTATAATACACATTATTTTTTAAAAAAGCAAGCACAAATTACCTTGCATCCTAGATAGTTCTTAAGTATAATGTATGAAGTAAATTTCTAAATCATTGGAGGTGAATTTCATGCCACAAATTAAATCAGCTATCAAACGTGTTAAGACGCAAAATGCTACTAACAAACGCAACGCTTCTGAATTAAGCAAGTTAAGAACTGCTATTAAGAAATTTAAGAACGCTGTTGAAACTGATAGTAAAGAAGACGTCTCCAAGTTGCATTTAGAAGCTGTTCGCGCTTTGGACAAGGCTGCTTCAAAGGGCTTAATCCACAAGAACAAAGCTGCTCGTGATAAGAGTCGTTTAACTAAGTTAGCAAACAAGTAATTTTACTTATTACTAATAACAAAAAAGAGAGAAGAAATATTTCTTCTCTCTTTTTTGTTTTTAAACATTTAAAACAAAAAGTTTTAAGAAATTATCTTCATGATAATTTCCATTTTTATAATTGAATTCCAATTTAATTGCATCATCCAATAACTTTTCTAGCTTATTTATTGCTAATTTATTTTTCATAGCTAGTTTCACTCTATAAGGATGCACTCCTAACTCTTTAACAATTTGTGATTCACTACGTTGCCTTTGAGCCAATATTTTCACTACCAAAATCAACTCTAATTGATTTTCAAAAACCGCTAATAACTGAATAGGTGTTGCGCCTTCACGTAATTGATTATTTAATCGGTCAGTTGCTTCTTGATAATTTTTATTTAAAGCTGCATCTAAAATAGCGAAAATATTTTGAGCTAATGACAAATCAACATTTTGAATAACAGATTTTTCAGTAATTTTATTGTTTTCAGCAGCCATTTTAAGCTTTTGATAATTACTCAAAACTGTATCCATAACTTGATCACTGCGTTCTACCAAGATTTGTAAAGCAGATTGTGTAATTGTGTATCCTTCAGCTTTAATTATAGCTTTAGTCATAGCACCTACTTCATACGGCCTAATCTTAGGCTCAAACACATTAAATTGCTTCATAATAGTTTTAGTTAATTTCTTACGCCGATCAATTTTTTCATAAGATGCCTCAATAACTACAACATCTTCTAAATCAGCTATTTTCTCAAATATTTTTTGTAAATCATCTAATTGTTTACTAAATTTTTTAGGAACTTTAGCTGTCAAAAAAAATGGATTTTTTATCACAATTAATTTCTGCTCACTAAACAAACTTGATTCAGTTAAATCAGCAATTAACTCATCTAAACCATCGCTTTCGCAATCAACCACTATATGTTCATAGTCTTTAAATTGCTCTTCTTTAGCGTAAGAATTAACTAGATAATCGTTAAGAAAATCATCTTCTCCCCAAACCAAAGCATGCAAATTATCATTTCGATTTGTATTTTTAAATAAAGAAAGTAAGGTCATTTTTTACCCCGCTTTAAAAAGTAACTAAACTCGGGATCTTGCATCCCACCATAATACCAGCTAATCATACCACAGTCTTGAGTTGAAACCCACGGTATTTGTTGAGTTGATAATGTATGTAAAGTCTCTTGATGTGGATGTCCAAAACGATTTTTACGTCCGGCCGAAATAAATACCATCTTGGGATGAATTGCTTGTAAAAATTCCGTTTTAGACGAAGTTTTACTACCATGATGTCCCAACTTAAAATAGTCAACATTCAAATTGAATTTTTGCATAATTTGGCTTTCACCATCTTGATCTAAATCTCCCGTAAAAAGCCAATTTTTATTTGCTAGTTTGAAAAACAAACTCAGTGAATCCTCATTTTTCCCTACTCCTGAATGATCAGGATAGACCACATTAAATATAAGTTGAGGCTCCTTAACTTGCATCCCAGCTAAAAGTTCTATTAATTGGGTATGTTTAATCCTACCATTTAATCTTTTTTGAAAAGAAGAATTTTTAATTAATCCTTTTGCCATAAATAATCTTTTAACTTTTACTTGTTCAAGTAATGGACCTAAATCTCCAACATGATCTGCATCTTGATGAGATACAAATACTCCATCAATTTCATTAATTCCTTGACTTTTCAAAAAAGGAATCGTAATTCTGTTAAGTTGTGGTGTCGTCTTTTTCCCAGTAAAATTCAACTTTCCACCAGTGTCAATCATGTAGACTCTACGTGGAAAAGGTGTAGTAATTAAAATGCTGTCGCCTTGTCCAACATCAATAAAAGTCACTTGCCCACGCAATGGAAAATGTATCAAACTAAAAAAGATAGTATAAATACCTAATAATATAATCCCTAATTTTTTCGAATCTATTTTCCACTTTGGCTTTTCTTTTAATGTAATAATAAATAATCCTGTAATTATTAATAGTATTAAAGATTGCCACCATTCAATTTGACCAAAAATTACCAACCCTAACTTTGATTGAGAAAATATTCCAATTAGTTTTTCACCACCACTTAAAATATGCTCGCCCAGAAATACCAAATCTTTATTAATATGCCAGATAAAAATACCACCAAAAGTTAATGGCATCACTATCCAATTAAAATACGGCACAATAATCATATTAAATAAGACTGTTAGTAAATTTATTTGATAAAAAAATAGTAGCAATAATGGGGTTAATAATAAATTAAGTAAAATTGATTGTCGTAAGCCATTGAACTCATTAGTTATTTGTAATCCAAATGCCAATATATAGCTCAAAATAGCGCCTGTCGACATAAATAAACGAGGTACAAAGAGTAGATGAATAATACATGTCATACCTAGCAAATCAACTGATGCAATATGATAATTTTTAAATTTACAAATTTTGCCTAGAATATATGTCAAACTAGCCCTGACAAAGCCTGCTTGCCCATTACTCAAAAAAATCCCCAATGATAGAACTATACTACAAAATATAAAAGTTTCTTCATCTGTCAATTTAAATCTAAAGCATAAAGTGCTGATTATCAGCACATAAATTGCAACGTGAAGCCCAGAAATACTTAATAAATGAATTACACCTAGATCACGATAATTATTTAATACTTCTTGATTTTCTTGGGAATTATTTTCACCCAATACTAATTCACTAGCAAAAAAGCTTAATAAACGTGGCATCGTTTTAAAATATTCTTGCAGTAAAAAACGAATTTCGTATAACTTATCAAGCAAATTAACTTGCGTTATTTTTATATTACAACTAGTATATTTCAACTTTTGGCTAATCTTTTTCGCTGCATAATATTGCTGATAATTAAATTCACCTATATTAGTTGCTGGTTCAATCGGGATGCATTCTCCATTAATCTGAGTTAATTCTAGTGGACGACCTTGCTTAACCAAATTTTCTTGTTCATTTGTTAATTTTCCACTCAATAAAATTTTGCCGTGGCTATATGAGCCAATCCCTGTTAAATAATTGTCTTTAACCTGCACTTGACTTGGATAAATTACAATTTTGCTTTGCTCACTTAAAGTAAAGGGGTTTTCTTTCTGGATATTAAAAACGATAACTACCAAAAACACTAACAATAAACAGATAGCCAGCTTTAAATTAGAATTATATTTTTTCATTAATAAAAAAATAAAGTATAAGCCGAATGTTATAGCAACTAATTTTTGAATTACATCACTGCTTGCAAAGCAAAATAAAGATATTGTTACTAATAACAAGCTTTCTATTAAATAAAAACCCGCTGCATTATCAAATAGCCAATTGATCTTTGAGACTGGCAAAAGTCTTTTCCCCTATTCCTGATACTTGCATAAGATCTTCGATCTTTTGAAAAGATCCATTTTGTTCTCGATAAGCAATAATTTGTTCTGCCTTTTTTTCTCCAATACCAGTCAACTTTTGTAATTCTGTTATATTAGCAGTATTTAAATTCACCTTATCGCCACTTGCTTTATTTGAAGAATTAGCTGAATCATTATTACCTGAATTAGTATTAGGTGTGGTGACAGCACTTTCTACTTTTTCTCCTTTGTATGGAATATAAATTTTATCCTGGTCTTTCAATAAAACAGCTCGATTTATTGCCTTAACTTGTGCTCTAGAAGTAATCCCACCTGCTGCTTCTATTAATTCTTGGAGTCTAGCTCCATTTTTCAACGTATAAACCCCCTGATGCTTAATCGCACCTGAAATATCGCAAGTTATAGTTTTAGAATTACTTGACGTCGTATTACTTGTTTGAACAGTATTACTTACATTGGATGTCGAACTAGAAGACGACATACTACTCGACTGCATCATTTGCATATTTTCCACTTCAGAATTATTTTGATTTTCTTTTTTTAACCAAAATCCTCCAACAATGACGACTAGCACAATAATAGCGTAAACTTTTTTCTCAATTACAAATTCTTTTATCTTTTCCCAATCCATAAAATCACCTCTAGTATTTATTACGCAAAAAGAGCTCAGAATTTTTTCTGAGCTCTTAATTTTTATAGTGTGATTTTAAATAATTTAGTGCATCATCGAAAGTACTTACAGGTACAATTTTCATCTTAGTATGTATTTTTTTAGCAGTTCTCTTCGCTACAGCATAATTGGTTTGATTTTTAGAAACGCTAGTAGAATCAGTCGGTGCAAAAAAGACTTCTGCTCCCTCGCGACTTGCCGCTACCACTTTTTTATCTACTCCACCAATTATTCCGACTTTCCCTGTAGGAGAAATTGTACCGGTTCCCGCAATTTTATGACCATGGCTTAAATTTTGTTTAGTAAAGACCTCATAACTTTCTAATGTAAACATCAAGCCAGCTGAAGGTCCACCAATCTCACCAGCATTAATAGTTAATTCAGGTTCTGTTTTAACCGTTACATGTTCTACTAACTGAATACCTATTCCTGGTTTATCAGTACCCTTTACCTTAACAATTTTGCCGGTAAATTTCTTTTTCTCTTTACCTCTTAATACAGAAATGGTTACTTTACTATTTATTTTCTGTTTACGTAAATAAGTCATCATCTCTTCAGTCGAGTGAAACCTGTGTCCATTAGCACCTAAAACTGTATCACCAATTTGCAGCTTATTTTTAAAGCTAGAATTCTTCTGCACTTCCATTACATAGACACCTAAATATTTTAAGCTATGTTTTTTCCCTGCTTTTTTAGCTGCGTAATAAATGGCGTTCTGCTGGCTAGTCTCCATATACCAATTTTGCAATTCATTATATTGCGAACTAGTTTGTCCTCCTAGTAATTCTTTACTTGGTACTCGTTCATCATATGGTCTAGTATAACTCCACAAATACTGCAAAATAGACGCTGGCTGACTCGTTACACTAACTGTCACCAAATAAAAATTATTAGGCTTTTTATTTTTAGATCTAATGAACTGATTAACAGGTACGACTTCACCAGGAGACTCGATATAATAATTAGTTGGCCAAAAAGCAAGAACTCCAACAGCTATGATAGCAATTACTATAATTAGCCAATTACGTAAACGATGTTTTTTAACTTCATTATTCATGTCTTAGTTTCTTTCTTAATGCTTTAGCGGCCTTAATCGGCAAAAATTGACTAACATCTTCATCAAAACGAGCCAATTCTTTAATCATACTCGAAGCTACAAAGCTATTATCTGGGCTGCTAAATAAAAGCACAGTATTAATATCAGGGGCTAAACGTTTATTGATCCCCGCAATTTCTTGCTCATACAAAAAGTCCGCACTATTGCGAACACCACGTACAATTACATTAGCTTTAAGTTCATGTGCCAACTTTACAGTTAATTCTTCCGGTTTCTCCAAAACTTCAATATTAGATATATTTTTTAAAGCATCTTTGGCAAATGCAGTTCGTTCTTCTGCAGTAAATAAATATTTCTTAGAAGTATTCGTCATTGCTACCACAAAAACTTTATCAAACATTTGCGCTGCTTTTTTAGCTGTTTCAACATGCCCATTTGTGATAGGATCAAAACTCCCTGGGAAAAGTGCAATAGTCATTATTTATCCTTTCGATAAATTCTTACAATAGTTTTACCTAGATGATGATCTTTAATTAATAAAAAGCCTTCAATATTACCTAACTCTGTATGATCATCAGTTTCTGCGACAATTATTGCATTCTCATTTAAGAGACCCAAATTATTCATTTGTTGCATGTCTTTAGCAATCTTTTCTTTAGCATACGGTGGATCAAGAAAAACTAAATCAAACTTTTCTCCATTTTCAGCAAATGTCTTTAATGCAACGTTACTGCGCATATTATAAACGCTAAATTTAGCTTCTTCTTTGGTTAAAGCCACATTCTTTTTAATAATTGAACAAGCAGCACGATTTATATCTACCAAACTTGCTCTATCATATCCACGAGACACGGCTTCAATTCCCAATGCTCCACTACCGGCATATAAATCTAATACATTGCCACCATCAAAAAATTGACCTAATGAATTAAAAAGTGATTCTTTAACTTTATCACTAGTTGGACGAGTACGATTACTTTTTAACGTAAATAAATTTCTTTTAGCATATTTACCTGAAATAATTCTCATTGCATCTCTTCCCCATTATTTTCCTGTTCAAGTTGTAATTTCTTTTCAGCTTCTTTGGCCATTTCATTTATTTGACTTTCAATATATTGACTATCTAAATTCACTTTTTCTTCAGCGGAAATTTCAACATAGGTAACAAAATCTAAATGAGCAATTTGTCTCTGAATTTCTTTTGCTTCAGATCTGCTTACATAAAGAACACAATATTTCATCTTTTTAGAAAAATATACGATATCGCCATAATGCCGCAATTTATATTGATCACTAATTGATTTCAAATAAATAATTAGAGCTACACGCTTAATCAGGTGCGTACTTTCAATTTCTTTATTGACACTCATGCAATTGTTTCATCCTTTTCTTTTAACATTTTTTCATTAGCAGATACATTCAGCACTAACCCAATTGCAGCAGTTAAAACGATCATAGAAGAACCACCATACGAAATAAATGGCAGCGTAACACCAGTAATTGGTAATAGACCTAATACAGCACCGATATTAAACAATGCTTCAGTAAAAATAATTGTTGTCACGCCAAAGCAAATTAATGCATCAAATTGTGAGACGGCATTAATACCTACTTCCATAATTTGCCACATTAAATAAAATAATAGACCAACCAGTACAATCGTGAAGATAACGCCAATTTCTTCGGCTGTAATAGATAAAATAAAATCAGTATATGGTTCTGGCAAATATCCTCGTTTTTGCATACTGTTCCCTAATCCTACACCAAACAATCCTCCATTATGGATTGCATAGTAAGAATTAACTAATTGGGCTCCACCTTTTCTTTCAAGTTGAAAGGGATGTAAAAATGACATCAATCGTTGAAATTGATAACTATCCTGCAAAAATTTAGGATTCCAAAGAACTACTAAAATAAAAACTGCCCCAACTAATAGTATGATTCCGAGTAGCCAAGTTAGTGCTAACCTAACTGGTACACCAGATACGGAAAACATTACTAACGTAATCATGAATAAAATTGCGGTACCACCAAAGTCAGGCTCTACAATAACTAAACACATTAAGAAACCAGCTAGCATAGCAGGATGAGATAGATTATCTTTAATTTTTCCCCTTACTAATTTTCCGTCTCTTCGATCCAAAACATAAGCTAAATAAATTACTAAAGCCAATTTAGTAACTTCTAACGGCTGAAGATTAATGAAACCCAAGTTAATCCAACCAACAGCCCCATTAACGGCTGCTGCACTACCATGAGCAAATCTTAAAAAGACCAACCATAGCAGCATTAAAATACAGATTATTAAAAAACCAGCTACAAATTTTGGATTTTTAATAACCTTTAGCCTTAATGCAAAAAAAGGAATACCAAATCCAAAAAATGCTACAGCAGCATAGATTGCTTGACGAATTCCATAAACATCTGGCTTAAATCCATTAACTAATAAAATGTCTGAACTTGCTGAATATACCAAAATTATTCCTACAACTACTAAAATTAAGTATGGGATTAAAATTCGGTAATTAAGATATCTTAATTTTCGACGCACGAGCGTTGCCCCTTTATGTGAAATAATACTTTTTTCATTATAAAACAAAAAAGTCACCACTTCTATTTAAGCGATGACTTTTTAAAATTTATATAAAAAATTAGTTAGCGCGATTACGCTTCTTATCAGCCTTTTGACGTTCTGAAGTATTCAAAATCTTCTTACGTAAACGAATAGATTCTGGAGTTACTTCACAGTATTCATCGTCATTCAAAAATTCAATAGCTTCTTCAAGAGTCAAAGTTCTAGGGGTCTTGATTGCAGCAGCATGATCCTTACCAGCAGCACGAGTGTTAGTTAAGTTCTTACCCTTAGTTACGTTAACCGCAATATCACGTTCACGAGATGATTGACCAACAATCATACCTTCATAAACTTCAACACCAGCACCGATGAATAATTCACCACGTTGTTCAACTGATTGAAGTGAGTAAGTAGTTGATTGACCTTGGTTAATTGAAACCAAAGCACCGTTACGACGACCTGGGTTCCAGTTCTTAACGACCGGCTTGTATGAATCAAAAGTGTGATTCATAATACCATAACCACCAGTTTGTGACATAAATTCGTTGTTGTAACCAATTAAACCACGTGATGGTACTAAGAATTCAAGACGAGTTTGACCATTACCAGTTGATTCCATATTCTTCATTTCACCTTTTCTTTGTGAAAGAGAATCGATAACGGAACCAACGTATTCGTCTGGAGTATCAATTTGAACTGCTTCAAAAGGTTCACACATAGTACCATCAATTTCACGGTAAATAACCTTAGGACGTGAAAGTTGTAATTCAAAGCCTTCACGACGAAGTTCTTCAACTAAAATTGAAAGGTGAAGTTCACCACGACCAGAAACAGTCCATGCATTAATTTGATCAGTTGGTTCAACCTTTAAAGAAACATCGGTACGAGTTTGACGAATCAAACGATCTTCAAGTTTCTTAGGAGTTACTTGATCACCTTCACGACCTGCAAATGGTGAATCATTAGCAACAAAGTCCATTTGAAGTGTTGGTGGATCAATCTTAAGAAGTGGTAATGCTTCTGGTTGATCTGCTGAAGCAATAGTTTCACCAACGTAAATATCATTAATACCACTAATGGCAATAATATCGCCGGCTTTAGCTTCCTTAATTTCATTACGCTTCAAACCGAAGTAACCGAATAATTTAGTAACACGGAAGTTTTGAGTTGAACCATCACGTTTCATGACAGTAATGTTGTCTCCGACTTTAACCTTACCGCGGTAAATTCTACCAACACCGATACGACCAACGTAGTCATCCCAATCAAGCATAGTGATTTGGAATTGTAATGGTTCATCTGAATTATCAATTGGTGCAGGGATATTCTTGATAATAGTATCAAAAATTGGATCCATAGTTTCTTCTTGAGCACTTGGATCTGAATCGTATGATGAAGTACCATTCAAAGCTGATGCATAAACAACTGGGAAGTCAAGTTGTTCATCGTTAGCACCTAATTCAATGAAGAGTTCAAGTACGTCATCCAAAACTTTCTTTGGACGTGCACCTGGACGATCAATCTTGTTCAAAACAACAATTGGCTTTACGCCGGCTTCCAAAGCTTTCTTTAAAACAAAACGAGTTTGTGGCATTGGACCTTCATATGCATCAACCAAAAGCAAGGCACCATCAACCATGTGCATAACACGTTCAACCTCACCACCAAAGTCCGCGTGACCTGGTGTATCCAAAATGTTGATAGTAGTACCCTTGTATCGAACAGCAGTATTCTTAGACAAAATAGTAATACCACGTTCACGTTCAATGGCATTTGAGTCCATAGCACGATCTTCCAGATTCATATGTTCTGGCAAAGTATCTGATTGCTTTAATAATTGGTTAACCAAAGTAGTTTTACCGTGGTCAACGTGGGCAATGATAGCAATGTTTCTAAGATCGTCTCTTCTTTTTTCTGACAAAAGTATTCCTCCCCACTCTTCAATAAAAAAACTGTGACTTCGTCACAGTTTCGGTAACGCAATGCGCCTTATCGAAGTGCTTCTTTCTTGATCTGTATAGTTACGTTAGTGAATTTTACCACCTAACTGCACGCGGGTCAACGCTTAACCTTTAAGTTAACTTTTCATTTATTTTAGCTAAAACTAAGCAAAATCCTTTAAATTATGGTAAAAATATATTTAGGTTATTTTTTTGAAAAAGGAGAAATTTATTTTGATCTTAATGAAAGATATCGTACGTGATGGCGATCCGGTTTTAAGAAGAGTATCAGATGATTTAACTTTTCCACTTAGCGATCACTATAAAAAACTTGCAGATGATATGATGGAGTATCTAATTAATTCACAAGATCCTAAAATTGCAGAAAAACATCAACTTAGAGCAGGTGTTGGTTTAGCAGCACCACAAGTTGGCGAAGGTGTTAAAATGGCTGCACTTTTAGTTCCAGATGATCAAGGTAACATCATTTTTAAAGACATTTTTGTTAATCCAGAAATAATTTCTGAATCTGTTCGCCAAGCTTGTTTAAGTGAAGGCGAAGGCTGCCTTAGTGTAGATGAAGTAATCAATGGCTACGTTCCTCGTCCTGATAAATTAACTGTTCACTACTACACAGTTGATGGTGAAGAAAAAACAATTCGTTTAAAGGATTACCCAGCAATTGTTGCATCTCACGAAATTGATCACTTAAATGGACACTTATTCTATGACAGAATCAACAAAAAGGATCCATATTCACTCAAAGAAGATACAGTAGTGATCTCCTAATGTTATTTAACTAACAAAAAAGGCCTGCGTAAGCAGGCTTTTTTGATATAAAAAACCACTGGGTGACTAGACCAGTGGCTCATACATTGGGAATTAAGAAGATTGAAGAGACTTCTTATAACGAGTAAATGAGTTTTTATTAATCATTCACTACACGTTCATCGTACAACCAATGTTATTTTATGTCAATAATATTAACTAAATTCATAAAAAATATTAGAGTAATCATTCAACAAAAACATATTTATATACTTCTTTTTATAAATATGATAAAATTTTTATAGCTATTGAGTATTTTTACTCTAAATTGAACGTTTATACATTAATTAAGGAGAATCATTCATGATTTACAAAGTTTTGTATCAAAAAGACAAGATTGTCAATCCTCGTAGAGAAACCACTCAAACTCTTTACATGGAAGCTGACAATATGGTCGAAGCAAGAACTATGGTTGAGGACAATACCCCCTATAACATTGAACTCATCCAAGAATTAACAGGTAATTCTTTAACTTACGAAAAAGAACACGCTGACTTTAAGTTAACGAAGTTCGACAAGAAGTAATAAAGAGTGCGAATTAAAAATAATGAAGTAGCCGTTTATGCAATCGGGGGTTTGCATGAAATTGGCAAAAATATGTATTGTGTACAGTATCAAGATGAAATTATCATCATGGACTGTGGTATCAAATTCCCCGAAGATGATTTATTAGGTATTAATTACGTAATTTCAGATTATTCATACTTAATCAAAAATCGCAAAAAAATTAAAGCTCTTGTAGTTAGTCACGGACATGAAGACCATATCGGTGGTATTCCATTTTTATTAGAGAAAATTCCAGAAATCCCTGTTTATGCAACGCCCTTTGCTCTATCTTTGATCAGAGGTAAATTGGAAGAACATGGCATTTTAAAGACAACAGAACTACATGAAGAACACGAGGATACTGTTTTAAAATTTAAGAAACTTTCAGTTTCATTCTTTAGAACTACCCACTCCATTCCTGATACTTTAGGTATTGCTGTTCATACTCCATTGGGTGCAGTTGTATTTACTGGAGACTTTAAATTTGATTTAACTCCAGTAATGGATCAACCTGCGCCAGACTTTCAAAAAATGGCTAAATTGGGAAATGAAGGCGTGCTTGCATTGCTTTCAGATTCAACGAATGCTGAAGTTACTCAATTTACCAAGTCTGAAAGATTTGTAGCTCAGTCATTGCATAATATTATTACTGGTATTCATGGACGAATCATTTTTGCCACTTTTGCATCTAACCTTTATCGTGTTTCCACAGCTATTCAAGCTGCAATAGATACTGGTAGAAAAGTCGCAATTTTCGGTCGTAGTATGGAAAATGGTGTCGATAATGGTATTGATCTAGGATACTTAGATATTCCTAAGGATCTAATTGTAGATGCTGAAGAGATCAATAAATTACCGCCTGATAAAGTAATGATTTTATGTACTGGTTCACAAGGTGAACCATTGGCAGCATTATCAAGAATTGCTAATGGAACTCACAGACAAATCACCTTACAACCTGGCGACACAGTAATCTTTTCTTCTAACCCTATTCCAGGAAACACATTAAGCGTTAACCACTTGATTAATAAGTTAATGGAAGGTGGAGCTAATGTAATTCATGGACGTGTTAATAATGTCCATACTTCCGGTCACGGTGGTCAAGAAGAATTGAAGATGATGGTTCGTTTGACTAAACCAAAATATATGATTCCTGTTCACGGTGAATACAGAATGCAAGTTATTCATACTCAGCTTGCTCAACAAGCTGGGGTGCCTGCAGAGAATACTTTTGTTTTATCAAATGGTGAGGTTGTTTGTTTTGGACCTAACGGTGCAAGACTAGCTGGTAGGATTCCAGCCGGTGATGTTTATGTTGATACATCGGGTACAGCAGACGTTGGTAATGTTGTTGTCCACGATCGTCAAATTCTTTCCGAAGAAGGTTTAGTTGTTGCTGTTGCTACAGTAGATTATAAACATAAGCGTGTTTTAGCTGGTCCTGATATTCTCAGCCGTGGATTCGTTTATATGCGTGAATCGACAGAATTAATTAGCCAAGCTCAAAAACATGTATATCATGTTCTTAGAAATGAAATGTCTAAATCAGATAAACCAAAGGAAAGCGAAATTAAGAAAGCAATTACTGAAAATCTATCAGATTTTTTATATTCTAAGACTGAACGTCGTCCAATGATTTTACCAATTATCATTGAAAAGAAATAAATATTAAGACTCCTTCGGGAGTCTTTTATTATTAATAAAATTAGAACACGATATGAGTAAGAAAATTAATGTACATTTATTAGTAAATGAAGTAGCTGGTAATGGCAATGCTATTAAGGCAAATACAGAATTACATGCAGTTTTAAACAAGTTAAATATTCCTTTTGATCAACAAAAAAGTAATTATCCTGGTGAATTAACTAAACTAGCTTGTGAGTATGCAAATAACAATCCGGCTAAGAATAACATACTAATTGTGGTTGGTGGTGACGGATCTTTCAATGAAGTATTAAACGGAATCAAACAATCGCATTATCCTGAAACTCCAATAACTTATTTCCCAGCCGGTACAGGAAATGATTTTGCTCGTGGTGCCGGATTAACTGATGATCCATTTCAATTAATTAATAATTTGTTACAAGATCCTGAACCTGAAAAAGTGGATTGTGGCTATTTCACATCAAATATAGCTGAAATACCAAGTGGATATTTTGTAAATAATTTTGGCATAGGGTTCGATGCTTTTGTTGTTCATCAGAGCAATCATACTTCTTTAAAAAAGAAATTGAATCATATAAATTCAGGAAATTTAATTTATGGTTTAAATGTAGTTAAAGCTCTAATTAACCAAAAAACTTTCGCAGTTACTGTCAAAACTGCTGACCAAACTTTACGTTATGGGGATGCTTACTTAGTCACCACCACTAATCATCCCTATTTTGGTGGTGGCTTTGCTATTTTACCTAAAGCTGATATCTATAGCCATCATTTAGATACCGTAATTGTAGAAAAGCCAAATTTAAATAGAACTTTATTTCTTTTTGGTAAGCTAATAACAAATGGTTCCCATGTTACTGCACCTGAATTTCATTATGTTGAAGCAAAAGAAATCCAAGTTGAAACTAAGAAGCCTGAATATGCACAAATTGATGGTGAAGATGTAGATAAACAAAATTTTAAAGTAAATTTTAAAATTAACCACTTTAATCTATTAAAATAATCGAGTCTAGGAAATTTCTAGACTCGATTTTTATATTTTATCCAAAATGTTTTTGTGTTCTTGATGTGATTTAAAGTAAGTTTTTGAACTTGTAAAAGTACTAACTTCTTGATAAAACTTTCTCCAGTACCGATAATTTTGATATTGCTTTTTCCATTTACGTGCATCAGTTAAATATTTATCTAACAAGCCATTTATTCGTTCAATATGTTTAATTATCTGATTAGCGTGATATAGCTGTTCATTTACTTTTTGTTCATCCAAATCATTACCTTCACTAAACAGAAGTACGTTCTTCTTAAATGCTTTTTCTTCCTCTAAACTATTATTATTAGCTAATTCTTCTCTAAGTGCTTCAATTTCCTCTGACTGTAAACTTATCTTATCTTTAGCTCGTACCATTAATGCTTGAAGATCACTCAATTGTATTACTTCAATATCCATTTTTGTATAACGATCTATTTTCTTAAGCTCAAAATTATCGTCTGTTCTACTAACAAAAACTACTACATTACGAATTAACTTGTCTATTGGTACTCGCTTTAAAAGTTGAATAATTACAGGATTATGGCTTTTTTCTAGTACATATTTGATACTTTCCTTATGTTTAGAAACTTGATCTGCTACATCATTATAATCCTCGGATGTATCATATTCTCCTTGTTTAATAGTTCGCGCTTTTGTTTCCAAGCAAAAAATTCCACTAGTTGCAATTACTAAATGATCAATTTGATTACTATCCAGACTATCTTTTTTATTATATGGATATGGTAAAACTAGATTATACATCAATTCTTTGCCAGCTTGAACTTCTCGGATTTTTTTATTTACTAATGCTTCAGCTGCTGTGCCACTAAGAAGATTACTAATATTCAGTAAATCTTTATTAGATAAAATATCCATTGAGTGTAAATATTTAACATCATCTAATTGCAACATAGCTAAACGTTTTTGAAAATTTTCGACTAATGAATTATAAGTTTTAAAACCTGAGTTAATTGCCTTAATTCTTGTAATATTATTGGAATTTAAAGCTTTTCGTAAATCCCTTTTTTTAGCAAAATCTATTTTTTCAACTTTAGTAATTGAAGATACTTCTTGTGAATTAGTTACCTTATTTCGACTTACCCATTCTTTTTGATAATAAGCATGATTTTCAAGCTCTTTAGCATATTGTTTTAAATCTGCCTCAATAGGCATTATTATCGCACGCACTTCATTGATTATTGATTTGTAATAACTAAAATTTGCTTTTATCTGTGCTATATTTGCAACTCGCCTTTTATTATTTTGATAAAATTCTTCTTTAACTTTATCTGAATCAAAAACAGTTTTACGATAAAAATTACCATCTTTGATTCCAAATTCAATAAATTCTACAATTGATCGATCAAGATTATATTTAATCAAATAATGACAATGACCTCTATGATCAAAAATTCTTCGCTTAATATAACCTGGTCGAATAAATTCTATAATTTGAAATTCCAATCCTTTTTCATTGGCAAATGTATATGGTATGCGTTTGCCTACGATTTTTTCTATCTTTGTTAATTCTTCTTTGTCTATATCACTAAGCTCAGTTTTTTTCATTTTATCCTTATTCTTATTTGATCGAAAAAAATAATAGGTTAACACACCTATTGCACTTATAATTATTATAATATTCACTACTAAATTACCACCAACTGAACATATGTTTATAAGCAATAATTATAACACTCTTTTGTATATTCTAAAAGCCCCACGAATTAAGAATCATGGGGCTTTTTTTACAACTTAATATCTATCATACCAATCATTGGATCGATCTCACCAGAATATATCTTATCAGGCGTTAAAATATAATCTTCACTTTCTTTTTTCACTTCAGTACTTTCTTTTTCTTTTACTTTTTCATCTTCATCACTAGTATTTTTTGTTTTAATATCAAGTTGCTCACAAATTTTTTCCGATAAACCAGTCTTTCGATCATTTCCTGCTGTTTTAAAAGCAGCTAAAAAAGCACGGGAATCGCCAACAAGTACTAGATTTTTTTCAGCACGTGTAATTGCTGTATACAAAAGATTACGTTTAAGCATAACGAAATTTTGCATGGTCAAATTTAAAACAACCAATGGGAACTCTGAGCCCTGAGATTTATGAATAGTAATTGCATATGCTCTAGTTATGTCATTCATATCTTTTTTACTAAAAGTTATTTCACGATCATCAAAATTAGCTACCATACATTTTTGGGAATTATTTTCATCAATACTGATAATTTTACCGATTTGACCGTTATAAATGTCTTTTTCCGGATTATTTTGTAACTGTAAAATTCTATCTCCAATTCTAAAAATTTCATTATGGACTTCAATAGATTTACTCTTAGCTTTTGGTGGATTCATAATATCTTGAATAATATCGTTTAAATTGTTTACTCCACCATTTCCATGATACATTGCTCCTAAAACTTGAATGTCATCTTTAGCAAATCCACGTTTTAATGCTAATTCTACGATTTGACCTACTGCATCCCCCACCAGTTCAGGGCGGCAGCTAATGAATGAATAATTTTTTGTTTTTTTAAATAGAGCCTGCTCGTCCTTACCTTCATTAACATCATGGGCTAAAGCAATAATAGTTGAATCATCGCCTTGTCTATGAATTTGTTTCAAAATAGCAGTAGGAAACGCACCTGATTTAATTAAATCACTAAAAACATTCCCTGCTCCAACAGATGGTAATTGATCTTTATCACCTACAAAGACAATATGTTTCACCTGATTAATGCTAGATAATAATTGTCTAAACAAGAACATATCAACCATTGACATTTCATCAATAATTAAAATTTCACCATTCAATTCATTTAATTCACTAGTATCTATATCACCAATACCTAAACCCAACATCCGGTGAATTGTCTTAGCACTAATTTCAGTAATCTCACCCATTCTTTTGGCAGCTCTTCCCGTAGGGGCAGCCAATAAGAATGGTGGATTATCACTATACAATGCAGCAGCAGGTATTTCAGCCAATTTTCTTAATGCTAACAAAATCCCATTAATAATAGTAGTTTTACCGGTCCCAGGTCCACCTGTCAAAATTGAAATAGGATTCTTAAGAGCATTCTTAATTGCTAATTTTTGTGTACCATCATATTTAATTTTTAGTTTATCTTCAGCATCTTCAATCGCTGCTTCAATTTCTGCATCATCATAACTTTCATTTTCTTGCAAAGCTTGGTTTTGAACCAAATTTTTCATTGAACGAGCAATATCTATTTCAGTCTGAAAGATATTTTGTAAAGCAGCAGTATCTCCACTGACAACAACTTTTCCCTGTTCTTGCAATTCATTTATACAGTTAGCAATCGGATCAAATTGTTCAATCTGTAGTAATTCATTAGCCTGCGTTAATAAATCTGCTAAAGTTACATAAGTATTTCCTTCACCATTCAATGCATCTAGCAATACTTGATAAATAGCCCCTTTTATTCTTCGAGGATCATCCAGTCTGATATCTAACTGTTTACCTAAAGTATCAGCTGTTTTAAAACCAAAACCTGCAACTTCATTAACTGCCACATAGGGATCTTTTTCTAGTTTAGCTAAACTATCGCCATGATAGAGCTGGTACACTTTACCTGCAACTCGTTTATTAATCCCATACTTAGCTAGTTTTAATACTATTTCCGAATATGAATCCATTGTATTCAGTCCAGATAATAAACTATCTTTTTGCTTACTTGTTAAAGACAGGGTATCTATTTTAGCTGGGCTTTCTTTTAAAATGTCTAAAGCATTTAATCCTAATTCATCGATAATAGTATTAGCTGCTTTTTTACCAATACCTGGAAATTTATCAGAGCTTAAATACTTTGTTAAAGAGCCTTCCTCATGTGGTAAGACTTGCTTATAACTGCTGGCCCTGAATTGTAGGCCAAACTTTTCATGCATAACCAGCTTACCATCAAAGCGATAACTACTTCCAATTTGAATATCACCAAAATTACCGATTACCTTTATTTCATCACGTGAATAATTTTCAAGCGAACCAATAATTTCTACATCTAAAATTTTATATAAATCTTTGTCGTTTTCGAAAACGATCCCGTTAATTCTACCGGTAAATTCGACCATTATTTTTTCTTTTCCTTATCATTTAGCATCTTCATAATTGAAGCATATTGATCCATAGCACGTTTATAGTATTTTTCATCCATTTTTTTGGCACGATCAAAATATTCTTTTGCTTGAGTACGATCTTTTTCCAAAGTTGATACACCCAATAAAAAATAGATCTTTGCTGTTCGTTTTTCTAAAGGAATCTTTAAGTACATCTGCCGAGCCATATCATTATTACCCATGCTCATCCAAATATCCCCAAGTAATTCCTGAGCACGTTCATCTATATTTTTAATTGTTAATGCATATGCTAATGCCTTTTGACTCTGACCTAGTTTTAAATAAGTTAACGCCTTTTGATAAAGCGTTAAATCATCGTTAGGAATTTGATCTAATAAATTTAAAGCTTTGTCAAAATCTCCGTGCATGTAATAACAAATAGCCAAATTATAATTTAATTCTTTAGGCTTTTTAACCAAATGCTGAGCATGTTCTAACAATTGTTGTGCCTGATCTAAACTTCCCTGCTCAATTAAATAGGTTGATAGCTGTAAATAATTATCAACATTTTGTGGTTTATCATCTATTCTTTGAACCAATAAATGAATCGCCTGATCTACTTTGCCTTCATCATAAAGTTGTGCAATTTTTTTATCCATTATAGAGAATCCGTCTTCGATAACTTTCTGCCTAAATAACTAGTTTCATTCCAAACAACAGGTTTAAATGTTTTCCCTCCGTCAAGTGTTTCAAGTATAGTTAGACTAGTATTACTTAATCCACCATTTTTTCGAATATCTTTTAAAGGATAGCCTAAAAGGCCTCCCATAATAGCTGATAAAGCTGCACCATGACTAACTGCTAAAACTTTATCATTGTCATCTGGAAATCTCTTTGCCATTTCTTCAGCAAATGATTTACCACGACCAATAACATGCATATAGTCTTCCCCATGAAGTTCAGTTGGGTCATATTTATCAGGATGGTGCCAAAAATTATTCATTTGTTCAGGAAACTTTTTCTCTGCTTCTTCGAACTTCATCCCTTCCATATCACCAAGATTAAATTCCCGCAATCTTTCATCAATTACTACAGGTAAATTAGCATTCATTGCGTTATCAATTCCTTGCGCAGTATTAAAAGCACGATCTAACGGACTAGCAAAAATTCCTCTAAATTTTACGCCTATTAAATGTTGACCCAATTTTTTTATATCTTCTAAGCTTTGTGGTAATAATGGTGAATCACCATGCCCGCCTTGAAAACGACTGGCTAAATTCCATTCAGTTTTTCCATGACGTACAAAATAAATCTGCATTTCTATTCTCCCCAAATTGTCTATGTTAATATTAATAGTTTAACACAAACAAAAGGACGTTCGATGATTCGAACGTCCTTTTTAAGATATTAGACCAATTGTAATTGCTTATCTTCTTGGAAAGCAGCATCGATATTACCGCCACCAATACACTCTTCTCCATTATATAAAACAAGAGCTTGACCAGGTGTTACGGCACGTGCTGGCTCATCAAAGTAAACATCTACCGTATTATCATCAGCATGATATTTAACAGTCACACCGATATCACATTGACGGTAACGAAACTTAGCCGTACAGTGCATTTCAAAGTCATGATCAGGCTTGCCAGTAAAGAATGACATATCACTAGCCTTTAAGCGACTAGCGTAAAGAAGTGGACTATCATAGCCTTGCTCAACAATTAATTCATTCTTCTTTAAGTCCTTACCTACAACAAACCATGGATCTGTTGATTCCTTAGTTGAACCTAAGCCTAAGCCTTGTCTTTGACCAATAGTATAGTACATAAGACCAGCATGCTCACCGACAACCTTACCTTCTGGAGTAACCATCTTACCTGACTTAGCTGGCAAGAATTCGCTCAAGAACTTTCTAAAGTTTCTTTCACCGATAAAGCAAATACCAGTAGAATCCTTCTTCTTAGCAGTAACCAGGCCATTTGCTAATGCAATTTCTCTAACTTGAGGCTTAGTTAAGTTAGCCAATGGGAAAATAACCTTCTTAATTTGATCTTGACTCAATTGACTCAAGAAATAAGTTTGGTCCTTATTGCCATCCTTAGGACGCATCATATGGGTTACACCATTTGCATCAGTTATAGTTTTAGCATAGTGACCCATCGCAATATAATCAGCATCTAGGTCCATAGCGAATTCTAAGAAAGACTTAAACTTAATTTGGCTATTACACATAACATCCGGATTAGGAGTTCTGCCCTTCTTGTATTCATCTAAAAAGTACTCAAAGACGCGGTGCCAGTATTCTTTTTCAAAATTAATTGAATAGTATGGAATACCAATTTTATCGGCAACTTTTTTTACATCTTCGTAATCTTCTGTAGCAGTACAAACACCTGAGTCATCGGTATCATCCCAGTTTTTCATGAAGACGCCGACAACATCATAGCCTTGTTGTTTGAGCAAAAGTGCTGATACGGATGAATCAACACCGCCGCTCATTCCAACAACTACTCTAATCTTACTATTGTCAACCATTATCCAATCAATCCTTTACCTGAGCAATTATCTTGCGCTCCTCCAAATCCTTTAAGATATAATCCAAAAGTTCAACTGTTGGAGCTAATTGCTTATTCTTAAAAATATTAACTTTCTGCAAACCACTGCGATCAGTGACAACCATAGTCCAATGATCTAAAGCTTTATTAATAGTTATCTTTAATTTAGTTGGTGCATTATAAGGTGAATCATTATACAGAGGATGCTCATAATTAAAATTCCCCTTAGCGGTCTTTACGAAACCAGCATCAATTAAAGCATATAATTTTAATTCAGCATTTAACGTAAACTTACGTTTATCACCATTAATCACAACTGTATTTGCCATAATTTTCCTCACTTATTTATAATAAGTTACTTTCTTTTTAAAAGCAACTATTTATTTTCAGATTAATTTTTTAACAGCTTCACAGAATAAAGCACAATATATGTCACTTAAAAAATAAGAATATTGCAACTTATACTTATTAATTCAACTCTTCTACGTAATCACTAATTAATTTAGCTGCCTTAGCTCCTACTTTCTTTACAAAAGTATCAAAGTCTTCGTTAGCTGAGCCATCACCATTATCAGAAATTGCTCGCATAGCAACTAATGGTTTCTTAAATGCATTAGCGACTTGCGCAAAAGCTGCTCCTTCCATTTCAACACATAAGGCATCTGGAAAGTTCTTCTTTATCATATCTTTTTGCTCATTTGAAGCAATAAATGAATCACCTGTTACAACCAATCCTTCACGAAAAGCAACCTTTTGCTTCTTTAAGTAATTTGCAAAAGCTGCACGCTCTGGTGAATCAAGTACAAATTGAGCTGGCTGTTGAGGAATTTGTCCTTCTACATAATCACCAGCTGCAGTATTATGGGCATCATAATAGGCAAATGCATTTGGTAAAACTAGATCTTCTTGATGAACATCTTCCTTAAGTGCACCAGCTGAACCAGTCATAAATATTACATCTATGTCAACACTTGTTAACAAACTTGAAAGATTCATAGCTGCTTGGACTTTACCAATACCACTTAAACCCAAATATACATCATTGCCATTAACAGAAAAATGTTCGAATTCAGTTGATCCGAACATTTCTTTATTTTCTGAATGGAAATGATTACGATAAAATTCAGCTTCTTCAGCCATTGGAACGATAATCGCAATCTTCATTTTATTCCTCATTTCCAAATTATAAATGAAACAGTGCAAGTAGCACCAAAACAATTAGTACAATTACTAACAGAATAGCACGATTTAATCTTTTTTTCAGTCTTAAAGATTTACTCTCTTGTACTATTTCTTTATCAATAGTTTCATCTTGTTGATAAAATTCTTGTCCATTCCCATTTAAAGGGCGCCTTTTACCCTGCGAGGTTGAACTTTCCCTTTTAAAATCAGGATTGACATCAACTTCTTCTGAATCATTATTTGAAAAAGCAGACTTTACTTTATCTATTAAACTTTTTTTCTGCTTTTTACGGTAATCAGAACGTTTTTCTGCCATTTTATTCCTTATTGTCGGCCTGCGCATTACGTAATAACATGTTTTCCCAAACTGTTATTGCATAAATAGTTTTCGCGTCAACAATTTTTCCTTCAGCTAATAAATTCTTTAGTTCATCTAAACTATACCAATCAGCAGTTAAAAATTCATCTGCATCGAGTGAACGCTTATCAGGCAATTTAGTTAATGTATCGCAATAAAAGAGATACATTTTTTCGTCACAGAAACCAGGTGAAGAATAAAATTCGCTCACCTTTTCCCAATAATCGGCCTTATAGCCACCCTCTTCATTTAATTCACGCTTCATAGCACCTAACGGGCTAGCATCAGTAGGATCAATTAATCCAGCTGGAATTTCTAACGTAATTTGTTTAATCGCTTCGCGCCATTGCTTAACTAAAAGCATTTTTTGTTCATCATTAATTGCTATAACGCCAGATGCTGGACGATGCTTTATTATTTCTCTAGTTGCTGTTTCGCCATTAGGAAGCTTAATCGTACGAACAGATAAATCTAAAATTCGTCCTTGAAAAATTTGTTGTGATGAGATTTCTGTTTCTTTTAAATCCACTAGGTCTCATACCCTTTCTTAGGCTAAATATACATTGACACATTGTAAGCCATTTTTTCCTTGAGCTAATTGATATTTAACTCGGTCACCAACTCGCAATGATTTATAGCCTTCTTCTTTAATGGCCTTATAAAAAACAAAGTATGATTTATGATTTTTATCATCTTCAATAAAGCCATAACTGCTACCGTCATCAAATTGCTTAACAGTACCTAAACGCATTATTCTTCCAATCCTTCTTGAGCTGCTTCAGGAAAATCTTCTTCTACGATTTTGGCACAACGTTCACAAAGTTCTGGCAACTTAGGATCTTCACCAATATCTGTTCTGATCATTCTACAACGAGGACAAACTTCACCTTCGGCATGTTCAACTACAATGCTTGCATTGTTCAATTTTTCAGCATTCTCAGGTGCTTCACCATCAACAATAGTTAATTTAGAAACAATTAAAATTTGTCTGAAATCAGCATCTAAATCATCAAGCATAGCCTTGGTTTCCTTATCTGGATAAATAGTTACAGCTGCTTCAAATGACTTACCAATTAACTTCTTATTTCTTGCATCTTCAAGTGCCTTTAAGACATCATCACGTAAATTCATGAATTTACCCCAATTTTCAAGGAGCTCATCATGATTTGTATAGTTCTCAACCTTAGGCATATTAGCAAGTTGTACATAATCTTCAGGTTCCTTCAAGAAGCCCCAGATTTCTTCCATAGTGTGTGGCAAGATTGGAGTCAAAATCTTAGTCAATTTAACTGCTGCATCGTAAATAACAGTTTGCATAGAGCGACGTTCAAGACTGTTTTTACCTTCGATGTAAAGAACATCTTTAGCAAAATCAAGATAAAATGCTGAAAGATCATTTGAAATAAAGTTGAAAATCTTCTTAAATACAGTGGTAAAGTCAAATTTATCATATGCTGCAAGACATTCTGCAACTAAGTCATTTAACTTAATTTCCATGTATTGATCAACTGAACGAAGATCATCGTATGCTACACCATTTTCCTTTGGATCAAAATCACTTGTGTTAGCAAGCATGTAACGGAAAGTATTTCTGATCTTTCTGTAGCTTTCTGCAGATTGTTGCAAGATACCCATTGAAACTGCCACGTCTGAAGTAGTATCAGCTTGAGCAACCCAAAGTCTGATAATTTCAGCACCCATACGTTTAATTACATCGTTAGGTGAAATTACGTTACCAAGTGACTTAGACATCTTGTGTCCCTTGTCATCAAGAACAAATCCTTGTGATAAAACTTCCTTATATGGTGCCTTACCAGTTACAGCAACAGAAGTAATCAAACTTGAGTTAAACCAGCCACGGTATTGGTCACTACCTTCAAGGTATAAATCAGCAGGATAATGCAAACCATCACGTTTTTCCATTACCCCTGACCAAGATGAACCTGAGTCAAACCAAACATCTAAGATGTCCTTTTCCTTAGTAAATTCACCATTTGGTGAATGTTCTGAGGTAAAGCCTTCTGGTAATAATTCCTTAGCTGTATGAGTATACCAAGCATTTGAACCTTCTTTATCGAAGATTTCTGCAATATGTTCAATTGTTTCTGGAGTAACAATTGGAGTACCATCTTCTGCATAGAAAATTGGAAGTGGAACACCCCATGCACGTTGACGTGAAATTACCCAATCACCACGATCCTTGATCATATTGTAAAGACGTGTCTTACCCCATGAAGGAATAAATTTAGCATTATCAATTTGTTCAAGAATTTGATCTCTAAATGGAGCAATTGAAGCGAACCATTGTGTAGTAGCCCTAAAGATTACAGGCTTCTTAGTACGCCAGTCGTGTGGGTATGAGTGAGTAAATACCTTGAGCTTAAGAAGTGCACCCGCATCTTTAAGTTTTTCAACCATCAACTTATCTACATCTTGGTAGAACATACCTTCAAGTTCTGGTACTTCATCAGTATAGCGACCATGTGCATCTACTGGACTGAATACTGGCAAATCATATTTTTGACCTACGTTAAAGTCATCAGCACCAAAGCCTGGTGCAGTATGAACTAAACCAGTACCATCATCTAAAGTTACGTGGAAACCTTCAGTTACAAGACTTTCCTTGTCATAAAGTGGGTGCTTTGCTTTCATGTATTCCATGTCTGCACCCTTAACAGTTTGAACAACCTTGTAGTCATCCCAACCAATTTCTTCAGCTACCTTATCAAGTAAACCAGTTGCTACAACGTATTTCTTGTCACCAACTTGAACTACAGAGTAATCAAATTTAGGGTTAACACAGATTGCTTCGTTAGCTGGAATAGTCCAAGGAGTAGTAGTCCAAATTACAAAATAGGTATCTTTTGGATCAATAATACCTTTACTATCCACTACTGGAAAAGCTACAAAGATAGAATTTGCTTCTACATCTTTATATTCAACTTCTGCTTCAGCTAAAGTTGATTCACTTGACCATGACCAGTAAACAGGTTTCTTACCCTTGTAAATGTAGCCTTTCTTGTACATTTCACCAAATACACGAATTTCTTGACCTTCAAATTCATGTTGAAGAGTAATGTATGGATTATCCCAATCAGCCATAACACCCAAGCGCTTGAAGTCAGTCATTTGCTTTTGAACTTGTTCTTCAGCATATTGACGACAAAGTTCGCGATATTTAGCACGATCCATAGTCTTACGGTCAATGCCCTTTTTAGCAAGTTGTTGTTCCACAGGAAGTCCGTGAGTATCCCAACCTGGCACATATGGTGCATAGTAACCATTCATATTCTTGTAACGAACAATAATATCTTTAGAAATCTTGTTCAAAGCGTGTCCCATATGAATGTTACCATTGGCAAATGGAGGGCCATCATGTAAATCAAAACGAGGATGACCTTCGTTTAACTTTAATCTTTGTTCATACAAATGGTTATCTTCCCATTCTTTTTCCCATTCAGCTTCACGAACAGGTAAATTACCGCGCATCTTAAATTTAGTTTTACCTAAATTAAGAGTATCTTTAATTCTCATTAATAAAATCCTTTCTAAAAAGAAAACCTCGTCCAAATTAGGACGAGGTTAATCGTGGTACCACCTAAATTGAATTCTAAAAAGAATTCCACTTACTTTTGCGTAACGTGCAAAAAACGCTTAGATCAATATGGCAGCCGATCAACTTTTGGGCACTTATGTTAGTCTCACACCATCTCTAACTCGCTGAATCGCCACTAAGTTTTACTGTCAATCTAATTATTATTTTTTATAATCGTCCGGAAAGACAATAGTTGGATTCAACTTACTTGTATCATCTCTAGTACTAATTGTCTCATGATTTGGACTATCCCCTGTCATTGGTTGTGGAGCAGGACTCTCCGCTTCATCATCAGGGTCTTGAGAAGAGTTTACGTCATTTTCATCGTCGTTGTCAATATCTTCATCATGTTCATCGTCGATTAATATGTCTTCACCTTCATCATAATCGTCCATATCCGTATCTGAAATTGCAGGAATCGGTTCTGCGTCACCACCTGGATAAAAACGGTCTGTATGGAAGTATTTATCCAAAGCACGTTGCCAATCTTCATCATTTAGATTATCAATTTCTGCTTGAAGCATTGCTTGAATATGGCTACGAAATTCACCCACTTGCTTCTTTAAACGCTTATAATCACCCTCAATAACATCTCTTTGCTGTTTTTGATAATCTGTATCAACTTCAACTTGTTTTTTAGCATTTTCAATCATGCTTTTAGCTTCTGCTTCTGCCTTTTCTCTTAATTCATCAGCAGTTTGTTGAGCTGAGATAAGGGATTTATTCAATGACTTTTTCTTTTCATTGTATTCGTCCACTTGAGCTTGTAAGTCATCAATCTTTTTATTTAAAGAAATAACAGTATTCTTCAAATCAACAACTTCATCAAGAGCATCACCATAATTGTCAACAACTTCATCTAAAAAATTATCAACTTCATAGCGATCGTATCCATTACGGCCTCGAGGCTTAAATTCTTTATTATGAATATCCATCGGGGTTAATTGCATTTCTTTGTCTGCCAAAGTTTTAGCACCACCTTATACTTACCTTTTCTTGTAGCCGAAACATTTTCAATTAAAACTCGACCAAAATGTCTTAAGCTTAAGACATCATCTTCTTTTACCATTATATTAGAACCTGTTATATCATGCCAATTTAATTTGACCAATTTAGAATCAATCATTTTCTGAATTTGACCACGACTCTGTTTACTTATTCCAGATAAAACCGCATCTACTCTCATGGATGCAATTATTTCAGTTTTTTCAATAGAATCGTCCTCAGGTACTATAACGTTTTTAAATGATATTGGTTTAAGTTTAACTTGCGTTCTTCCAATTCGATCAACTTGTTCTTCAAAAAAATCGGTTAATTCTTTTTTAGCAAAAAATTGCCAAGTTCCATTATCATCAGTAATAATATCTCCAAAAGCATCAGTATTAATGCCTGAATTAGCAAGTGTACCTAAAATGGAACTATGTGTAATTTTAACGAATTTTTGAGGATATTCAATTTCATACGGCTGAATTTGATAATTATCTGGTCGAAGATTTACCCATTCTTCACTTAAATATACTCGCTTTTTCTCTGCATTGGCATAGCCACCATATTCTTGAATAAATGCATCATTACCAACTATTGTTTTTAAAATATTTCGCTTACCCGGATCCAAAAAAGAAGTTAAAATCGGTTCATGTTTAAAAATGAGCTGATTAAAAAGACCAGTAAAATAGTCAATTACTGGTCTTTCTTCTTGATTAAAATGTGGGTAAAACTTACTTGCTTGTCTACGCTCCACTACCCTACTAACCTCAACAAAATATTAAATATCCAAACTAAAACATAATTTTGAACGAAATATAAAATAAACAATCCTATTTATTGGAGAAATATCTATTCCTGTTGAATAAGCTAGTTTGGCAAATGGCCCTCTTCTAAACAAATTCAAATATGGATCTACAATCTTATCCAAAAATCTACCTACTACTGAATTACTCAGCATAGGTAACCAGCTCATAATTGCATCAATTACGATAAAAAGACTATAAAGCCATAAAAGCCAAGTAAGGATCATATAAATTAAATGCAATACATTAAACATTAACTTAAATTATCTTTCTTATCCACTAAATCACTAATTTTACCATCAGTAACAAATTTAGGTGGAGTAGCTAAAAAGATCTTGTCACCAATACGTTGAATTTCACCATTTAAGGCATACACAGTACCAGTAATAAAATCTACAATTCTACGAGCTGAGCTATCTTCCATTCTGCTAAAATTAATGACTACCGCTTTATTATTTAATAAATTTTGTGCTACATCCTTAGCATCAGAATAGACACGTGGCTCATACAAAACAATCTTGCTCTTAGATGAGTTCAATCCTGATTTGATTGAAACTACATTATCACGATTAATAGAGTTGAGAGGCAAGTCTTCATTATTTTCTTCATTTTGTGTAGTGTATTCTTCATCATTTGCTAATTCATCGTCATTAGAAATACCGAAGAATCTACCTAATTTGTCAAAAGCCATCTACATCTACCTCCAAAACTAGTTTTCACCGCGGTGCTTGAAGAATGGAATATCGCTGTTATCGTCACTTGTGTCTTGTGCACTAGTTTCAATTTGAGAAATACCTTCTTGTTCTTGGTCACTAAACGCATTAAACTTTTCGCTATCTTCTTCAGGTTCAGCAGGTTTAGTATTTCTTCTTTGATTATCTTGATTATTATTTAAATCCCACACACTAGTTGGATCAACCATAGTTTGCTTTGGTTTCTTAACTTCAGGTTCTGAAACATTATTTTCTGGTTGAATAGTTTCAGGACGATCAACAGTTTGAACCTTTGGTTGAACGACATCATTATTTTGAGCGGGTTCGCTTTCTTTCTTAGGTTGTGCCTTAATTTGGTGGCTTCTTCCTGGTAATTGCTTTGAAGCAGCTTCTTCAGCTTCAGAATCAATACCTGTAGCAATAACTGTTACTACTACTTCATCACCTAAGTTAGGATTGATTGATGTACCAAAGATAATGTTTACGTCGTCACCTGCAGCCTTAGATACAATTTCTGAAGCATCTTGAGCTTCAAACAAAGTAAGATCAGGTCCACCAGTAATGTTAAGTAGTACTTGCTTAGCACCATCAATTGAAACTTCAAGAAGTGGTGAAGAAATTGCTAACTTAGTTGCTTCAACAGTTCTATTTTCACCACTAGCACGACCAATCCCCATCAAAGCGGCACCTTGGTTTTCCATAACTGTCTTAACATCAGCAAAGTCCAAGTTTACGTAGTCAGTTGAAGTAATCAAATCTGAAATACCTTGAACACCTTGCTTTAAGACATTGTCTGCTTCTTTAAACGCATCCATCATAGGGGTCTTCTTATCAACCATTTCAAGTAAACGATTGTTTGCAATGATAACCAAAGTATCAACATATTGCTTTAATTGAGAGATCCCCTCTGCAGCGTTTTTTGAGCGCTTAGGGCCTTCAAAACTAAATGGACGTGTAACCACACCCACAGTCAATGCCCCTGTTTCACGGGCGATTTTTGCGACTACAGGAGCAGCACCAGTACCAGTACCACCGCCCATACCAGCAGTGATAAAAATCATATCTGCACCTTTAAGTGCATCTTCAATTGTTTGTTCACTTTCTTCGGCAGCTTTTTGTCCAACTTCAGGATGTGAACCAGCACCTAAACCACGTGTTAATTTAGGCCCCAACTGAATCTTATTTTCAGCTTTATTACTATTTAAAGCTTGAACATCTGTGTTTGCTGCAATAAATGAAACACCTTGCACGCCATCGTCGATCATTCGGTTAACAGCATTGCCTCCGGCACCGCCAACACCAATAACTTTGATGACAGCATTTTTATTGTCGTCTGAATCGAATGTAAAATCCATTAAATTAACCACCTTTAATCAAAGAATTTCTTAAAGAAACTCTTCAAGCCATTTGTTTTTTCTTTATTATTTTCTTCGTCCTCAGTAGAATCATCTGCGGACATTTTGCCTCTATTATATGCTTCTTTGGCTTCACTTTCACTACTAGAAACCGTTCTTTTAGAAATCTTGGAACTTTTTGGCTTAGATTCTGTTTCTTCAGTAGCAATTTCACCAAAACCATAAATTACGCCATTAACAAGATAATCAATTTCTGACATTCTATAAGAGTAATTTACAATGCCATAAGCTGCTGTATAAATAGGGTTTCGCATTCCGATTTGGTCAGGTTGATAAATACGAGCTTTTACATTTAAGCCATTGGCTGTCAAAGTGTCAATTCCTTGTAATAAACTAGTACCACCAGTAATTACAATTCCACCAGGTTGCTTTAAAGCATTATGCTTGGCAAGGCCTTTACCAAGTCTAGTCAAAATTTGTTCAACTCTTGCATTAATAATTTCACTAAGATATACTTCATCAACCATATGTTGACCATTTGCGCCAACACTATTAACAGAAAATTTATCATTTTTTGAAGCAAAGTTTGGATCCGCAAAACCATAGTCTAATTTAATTTGTTCTGCATCACTTTTAGAAATGCTTAAGACAGTAGAAATATCATTAGTAATATCGCTTCCGCCTTCTAAGTCAATATTCGCATACTTAATTTGACCTTCTTTAATGACAGTAGCAGTACTTACACCGCCACCAAGATCAATTATAACAGAACCAAAAGTTCTTTCACTTTCGCTTAAAGCAACACTAGAGATTGCCAAAGGAGTAGGTACAAAAAAGTTATTATGATATCCAGCACGTTCAATTGCTTTTTTAATATTATGAAGTGGACCAGTAGGTGCTGTAAGCAAAATTCCACTTACACCCAAAGAACGCGCAATCATCTTTCTAGGATCATCGACTTCTGTTTTACCATCAATCAAAAATCTACTTGGCAAAAAAGTTATTGCTTCGCGATTATCTTTTGCTGCTGAACGAATTGCAGATTGAATCGTTCTTCTAACATCATTATTATCAACTTCTTGACCTTGTTCACCTACATTAGCAAAACCTGTAGCGGTCTCCAATTGAAGCATTCCAACAGGAATACCTGCAACAACACTATAAATTTTAGCATTTGTCTTTTCTGCCACACCTTTAAGTGCACGACTAATTGCCGCTGCAGTTTGGTCAATATCAACAATTTGTCCATGTCGCATCCCAGAATTTGGCGTAGTGACTGCGCCAATAACTTTTCCAGAATCTGCAACAACGGCTTTTACGCTCGTGGTTCCTATGTCAAGTCCCACTAAAAGATTTGAATTCTCCAAAATTAAGCCCCCATAATACTTACCATTAAAAATTTTAACATATATGATTCTGTAAACACGCTATGATAAACCATAAGCATTCTTTTCACTCGAGGTTAATGGTCTACTAAATGCACCTATTTCCAAATCAATTAGACTATTCTTTCCGGCCTTTAATTTAATCGTATCATAATATTTAACTTTACTCTTCAAAGTTGAAATATTACCAATTATTACATTGCCATCTTTCATAACCAAAATAACTTGGGAATCTCGTCTGGTATTTCCACTTAATAATTTTACCTGATCTTTGAATGTTTTAGGCAAACTATCAAACAACTTAAGGTCTTCTTTTAAAGGAGCCGACTTACTATATCCAACAAAAACGGGCTTATCTTGATCTACTTGTGACCATTTTACTGACTTAGTAGCTAATTTACCATTATCTAAAATTTTACGATAACTATCGCCATCTTTTAAATATCCCAAAGTTTTACGTTCATTGATTTGCAAAATTAATTGATTTACATGACCTAAATGCACTTGAGCACTTTGAATCTCCGGATATTTCCTAGATAATTTTTGACTTAGATCCTTTTGTTGAAATAGATAATCAAATACTTTATCGCTGGCCTTAATTTTGGATATCTTAACAATTTCCTTAACTGGTAAATCAGTAGTTCCTACTACTTTTACCGTACTAATATTTGCCAACGGAGAAATATAGTACCCTAAAGCCGCAATTGCTAAGATTGAAATCGTCATTATTAACCCGAGCCTGCGCCTTAATGACCTACGTCTTTCTGCCTGTAAACTAGAAAGTGAGGCAGAAATCTTTGCTTTAGATTTGCGACTATTTTTTTGTTGGTTAAACTCATGATTCAAGTAAGGTGATAATTCTTTTCTTGGATCAATTTTAGTTACCGGTTTTTTTGCCATCTGCCTCACCTACCTTCTTAGCGTGAAATTTCTTCCATCACTTTAATTACTTGATCAGATGCATCTGGTACTCCAAGTGCTTTTGAGGCTTCACTCATTTCATTAGCATATTTTTCATCTAATAAAATATGATCAATAGAAGAAACGAAATTATTAGGATTTAAATCATCTTCAGGAATTACTAATGCAGCACCTGCTTTTTCTAAATCAAGCGCATTCTTCATTTGGTGATTATGAGTTACATTTGGACTAGGAATTAAAATGACAGGTACACCTAAAGCAGTAAATTCAGCTATACTTGTTGCACCAGATCTTGAAACAACACATGTCATTTCTGGAAGTAATGCAGGCATATTTTGAATATATGGCAAAATCTTAATGTTATCACCATAGTCAACGCCCTCTAATTTCTTTTGAACAGAATCAAAGTAGTAGGTACCAGTAGCCCAAATAATTTGATATGGCTTTTTCTTAAGTTCCATCAAAGATTTAAGCATAATTCGGTTAATTGCTAATGCACCACGAGATCCACCAAATACTAAGACAGTTGGCATTTGCGGATTTAAGCCTAATTCTTTTTGCAAGTTCACCTTATCTTCATGAAGACCTAAAACTTGTTGTGAACGCGGATTTCCTGTTTTTACCAATTTCTTTTTCTCAGGGAATTCTTTAGCTGCGTCATCAAAAGTATAACAAATCTTATCAACATAATGCCCCAAGAATTTATTAGCTAATCCGACAACAGAATTTGATTCATGAATCATAGTAGGGATATGCATTTTTGCAGCTTCATATACCATAGCACCACTCACATAACCACCAGTACCTAAAACGACATCGGGTTTAAATTCTTGCAAAATTTTACGTGCGCTCTTGGTAGCTTGGAAGAACAATTTAATTGTTTCAAAATTTTTTAACGGGTGTTTACGATTAAATCCTTGAATTTGGATTGTTTCAAAATTAACACCTGCAGCAGGCACAATTTTTGATTCTAATCCCTTTTGTGTACCTACAAATAAGATTTCATCGTTTTTACTAATGCCACGTTCTTTCAAACGTTCAATAATTGCCATGATTGGATAAATGTGACCACCTGTGCCACCACCTGTAAATATAACTCTCATTTTTATTTAGTTTTTAATTCCTCAACAAATCTAACAAAGTAATCGCCACGTTCTTCGAAAGTTCTAAATTGATCCCATGAAGCACATGCAGGTGAAAATAGTATTACATCACCTGGTTCAGTTAATTCATATGCTCTAGGAACTGCTTCTTGAAGGGTATTAACAATTACAATCTCCTTAATACCTGCTTTTCTAGCGGCATCAGCTAATAAATATTTAGTTTCACCATAAAGTACAATTGATTTAACATGTTTCTTAAATAATGGAACTAAATCATCAAATGTAAATCCTCTGTCTAGTCCCCCTGCAATCAAAACTTCGGGTTCTTTAAACGCAGGAATAGCTACCGTAGCAGCTTCAATATTAGTCGACTTAGAATCATTATAAATCTTACGTCCATCAAGTGTTGTTACATATTGTAAACGATGTTTAGCACCAGTAAAAGTACTTAATACAGCAGCAATATCTTCATTATCTGCTCCCATAAGTTTAGCAATTGCAATTGCTACAAGACTGTTTTGTAAATTATGAACGCCTGGAAGTTTAATATCCGCAATCTTCATAATCTTTTCGTCTTGACTTTCAAGATACTCATCACCAATAAAGTAATCAGCATTGTGATCAGTTTCTGAGAAAGTCTGCATTTTGGCTGGGGATACTTCTTTTTCTTTTGCCAAAATATCTTTTTGATCAAAGTTAGCAATAAAGTAATCATCGCTATTTTGAGTTCTAGTAACGTTTAATTTAGCATCAACGTAATTTTCGAAAGTCTTATGATAATCAAGGTGAACATTATTATAGATATCAACAATCGCTGCTACCTTAGGCTTAATATCAGTTACACCTAATAATTGGAAACTTGAAATTTCAACTACTAAAATATCATCTTTAGTAGCTTTAGGAACTACTTCTGAAATAGGAACACCAATATTACCAACTGCATATGCATGATGGCCTGTTTTTTGTAAATGATGATCCAAAATTCTTTGTGTAAGCATTACAGTAGTAGTCTTACCATTTGAACCAGTAATACATACATAAGGAGCGTCACTACAGCTTAAAGCAACTTCAGGTTCAGTGATAATTGGAATATCTAATTCTTCAGCTTTTTTAACCATTGGATTTTCATACGGAATACCTGGATTTTTAACTAAATAATCAAAATGTTCTTCTTCAAGCAAATCAACTGGATGATATCCGCCAATTACGCGCACACCTTTAGCTTTTAATTCTTGTGCCTTTTCATTTTTATCAAGATCAGCTTTATCGTTTAAAGTTAAATTAGCACCTAATTTTAAAAGAAGTTCACTAACTGCAAAGCCACTTTTTCCTAATCCTAAAACTAAAATATTCTTATTATCATAAGTTTTAATATCTTTCATTTTTTATCCCCAAATTGCTAAATACAAAATACTACAAATTAAGCCAACAAGCCAAAAGACAATATCAACTTTCCATTCTGACCAACCAAGCATTTCAAAGTGGTGGTGAATAGGAGTCATCTTAAAAATTCTCTTACCTGTAGTTTGGAATGAAATAACCTGTAAAATTACACTAGCAGTTTCACAAACAAATACAATACCGATAAGTAATAATGACCATGGTCTGTTAAGCATAATACTTACGGTTGCAAGTCCACCACCAAGAGCAAGTGAACCCGCATCCCCCATAAAGATTTTAGCCGGCTTATGGTTAAAAATAAAGAAGGCAATTAATCCACCGATCACACTCATACAAAAAGCCAAAACGGCAAAATTCTTTTGTTTAAATGCAATATAAGCATATGTACCATATGCCACAATTGATAAACCAGTTGCTAAACCATCAAGACCATCTGAAAGGTTAACAGCATTAGAAAAACCAACCAGCCAGAAAATAATGAAGATAGTAAATAATGCAATACTATGAACAACACCTGCAAAAGGAATATATAAACCAAATTGAAAATGATCGCTTGAGGCAATCAAGACAATTACAACGGCAATAATAATTTGCAATGCCAACTTTTGCCAAGCTCTTAATCCCAAATTACGCTTATAGTAAAGCTTAATACCATCATCAAGAAAACCAATAATTCCATATCCTAATAAACTGATTACTAAAATCCAGACAACTTTGTTTAAACTATGTTGCCAGGCAGCTACCCAAATAACAGAGATAACTGCCGCAATTACAAAGATGGTTCCTCCCATTGTAGGCGTTCCTGACTTCTTTTGGTGCCATTTAGGCCCTTCATCACGAATTTCTTGCCCCTCATGGTGAGAATGCATGAAATTAATCAAGACAGGTAAAAAAATTACCGTCAACACTAGTGAACTAACTAAAGCAATACAACTTGCTAGCATAATACTCATTCTATGCTACTCCTTTAAATTAACTTTTATTTTCTTTCCGGCTTTTAATTCTGTTCCTGCAGCTATACTTTGACTAGAAACAGTTCCGGTTCCCTTTATACTAAATTTAACATCTGTCAAATTGGTAAATTGATGCAAATCATTTATACTCCAATTTTTCATATTAGGACAAACAACTTTTCCAGAGGTAGATACAAATATTTTATCCCCTGATTCCAACTTTTCGCCCTTTTTAAGGCCTTGTTCGGTAATTCTGTCACCGTCGCCAACTTTAACCAAATTGAGTCCCACTTGTTTTGCCTTAGCTAGAGCTTGGCTATAAGTTAAGTTCTTAAAGTCTGGCACACTAACAGTAGTTGAAGTATCATCATTTTTGGCCATAGAAATAATTCTACTCATCATTGGCTTAAAAATAGATGCTAAGATCTTTTCAGCAGTAGCACCACCTACTAAATGAGGCTGTTTAATCGTCAGATAAACACAATATCTAGGATTACTTGCTGGGTAAACGCCGACCACTGAGAAGATATAATTGCTATCACCTTTGAGATATCCGCCACCTTTTGGATTGGCAATTTGTGCTGTACCGGTCTTCACAGCGATATCTGCATTCCCCATCTTATAAGCATTACCAGTACCTGACTGTTTGTTAAGAACTCGTTTCATGTTAGCTAAAACAACTTTTCGAGTTTTACTGCTATAAATAGGTGACCCTACTTTTTGAATTTCGTATCCTTTAATCATATTGCCATCTGAATCGGTAACTTTATCAACCAATTGTGGCTTTACCATTTGACCATTATTTGCTAATGAACTATATGCTTGCATCATCTGCATTACATTAACATTTACGCCTTGGCCAAATGCAGTAACCGCTTGATCGACTGGGGTTTTAAATGAAATGAAACCTGGTTGTTCTCCAGGAAGAGTGATACCTGTTTTTTCTCCAATATGGAATTTATTCAAATATTTCTTCCAAGTTTTCGAACCCATTTTTTGTTCTAACTTAACAAACCCAGTATTACTTGAACGTTCAAAGGCTTGTGAAAATGGAATAGTTCCCCAACCAGAGGTCAACCAATCGTGAATAGTAGATCCCCCAACGTTTACTGAACCTGAACGATAATACTCATTCGGATTATAATTACCACTATTTACTACAGCAGCAAACGATAGTATTTTAAAGACAGAACCTGGCTCATATGTATCTTGAACTAAAATATTTCTATATGATTTGGTCAAACCTTTTTTAGTCTGCGGATTAAACGTTGGACGCTGTGAAGCAGCTAATATTTTACCTGTCTTCATATCCTCAACTACTGCAGTTATTGAAGTTGGATCATAAGCCTTTTGAACTTCAGTTAAGCGTGATTCAAGATAACTTTGAAGTTGGGAATCAAGTGTCAAGTACAAGTTATTACCATTTTTAACCGGTTTATAAACTTGATTACCGTTAGGCATCTGATATTCCGATGCATCTACTGAAGAAATTCGATAACCATCTGTACCAGTCAATGTATTATTGAAATAAGCTTCAATTCCCATAGTCCCAACCAAAGTTTCATCATTGGTCTTTTTATCATATTCAGGTTGAGCTAAGCCAACAATATGAGAAGCAAAATTACCATTAGGGTATAGACGAGATGGTGTAGCCAAAAACTTAATCCCTGGTAATTTCATTGCTTCAATTTTCTTCTTTTGTTTAATTGTTAACCCACTACCACCTGTTCCAAATTGAACCTGGAAAGCTTTATGCTTGGGATTTAAATATTGATAAATTTTATCAGCAGATAATGGCAACACTGTTGCTAGTTTTTCTGCTGTCTCTGTTTTATTAACAACATATTCTGGTTTATTCTTATAGTTAATCGAGGATTTGTCCAAAATTGCATAAATAGTATATAAATGCGAATCTTCAGCAATGGCTAAACCATTTCTATCATAAATAGTTCCACGCGTTGCCTTAATAACTTGATTTCGCCTATAAAGCTGTTGTGTTCTAGCGGACAAATTTTGTCCATTAACCGTTTTAGATATACCTATATATAAAAATCTAGCCGTAAATACAAGAAAAACCAAAGCGACAGCTACTTGGAGAAATCTCCCTACTGTGAAGCGGTAGCTGTGGGCTTTGGATTTTTGTAATTTTAAATTACTGTTTTTTTTCATTAGCGAATTGTCCTAATGTTTTTATTAATTAGAGTTAATCCCTTTTCACGCGCAACTTTATTTAGACGTGTAGTAGAAGTTAACTCACCAATTTCTTGACGTAAATCGGTAACCTTGTTTTGTTCCTTAGCAACTGACTGTTGATTTTCGGTCAACTCATGTTGAGCTGAAGTTGCAGAAATACTAGAAGAAACTAAAAAAATCATCATTCCCAAAGTGATGACACTACCTAAAATTAATAACGTTTTCTCTAGGATACTGTAAGGAACTTTATGTGGGTCAAGGATAACTCGTTGTCGTTTCTTGGAACCATTTCTTTTTCTTGGTTCATATTCTATTTTTCTTGCTGAGCTGTCAGCCATAGCATTTTCCTCTTTATAATTTCTCTGCAACCCGTAGTTTTGCACTGTGTGAGCGGTTGTTATTTTCTAATTCAGAATCAGAAGCAACAATTGGTTTGCGATTTACCAATTTGAGTGTTGGTTTCATATCATCTGGTATAAAAGGCATTCCTCTTGGTACTTCAACCTCTGAATACTTTTTAAAAATTTTCTTAACGATTTTATCCTCATGAGACTGGAAAGTAATCACGCTAATTCGACCACCAGGTCGCAAAACCTTAATAGCCTCTTCCAATGATGCTTGTAAAACATCAAGTTCGTGATTAACGGCCACCCGTAAAGCTTGAAAACTCTTCTTAGCAGGGTGTCCCCCAGTTCTTCGTGCATATGCAGGAATAGCATCTTTAATTATGTCAACCAATTCAAAAGTTGTCACAATTGGCTTTTCCTTACGCTTTTCTACGATTTTATGAGCAATTTGGCGAGAAAATTTTTCATCACCATATTGATACAAAATATCTGCCAGCTCTTTTTGACTTAAAGTATTAACTAACTGATATGCATCGAGATCTTGATCTTGATTCATTCTCATATCAAGCCTTGCATTATAACGGTATGAAAAACCGCGATCAGCTTGATCAAATTGCGGAGAAGATACGCCTAAATCATAATATATGCCATCTATGCCATCTGTATAACCTAGCTTAACCAGATTCTCTTCCAAATTGCTAAAATTGTCATGTACAAGTTGTAATTTAGGCTCACTATCCGGCTTCAATAAATTAGCAAAGTTCAACTCTGCCGATTTTATTGCGTATTCATCTTGATCAAAACCTATCAACGTACCGGTGTCAATTTTACTGAGTAAATACTTAGCATGCCCGCCACCGCCAAAAGTTGCATCTACATAAAGACCATCGTTTTTCGGTTTTAAATTGTCGATAGTTTCGTGTAAGAGTACACTGGTGTGTTTGAATTTCATAGTTTGTTTTATAGTTCAATGTCGTCCAAATCTTCCGCGATGTCATCATAGTCTTCGTTAGCTTCCTCTTCAAAGCTTTCCCAACGTTCCTTAGACCAAATTTCTATTCGATCAGAAACACCTATAATGACACAATTTTTTATGAGTTTAGCATGTAATTTCAATGTCGGTGTTAGATTAACACGGCCTTGTTTATCAAACTCACATTCCATCGCACCAGAGTAAAACATACGCATAAACTTACGCGTGTTTCTCTTAGTCAACGGAAGTTTTGCTAATTTGGCTTCTATTTTTTGCCATTCTTCCATCGGATAGCCAAAAATACAGCCTTCCATTCCTCGCGTGAGCACCATCTTATCACCAATCTGTTCACGAAGTTTCGCTGGTATAATTAAGCGGCCCTTGCTATCCAGATTGTGGTGATACTCACCCATGAACATGGTCTAGCCCCCTTCCACTAAATAATTTACCACAATTCCCCACTCTCTACCACATGCACAAGAAAAAAATACATATTTTTAAATTTCTTTATAAAATTTCTTTGACAATATAAAAAAGCGAGCAAATATTTAAATATTTGTCGCTTTAACTACAGTAATAATTTTTAATTATAAAAACATCATTATTAATAAACCAAGATACCAAAAGCACGTACATGCTGCTAGATAATCCCATAATTTACGAATCGTTTTACCTAAAGAAATGTTTTTATTTCTAATTGCATCACTTAATGAAACTACAATCACTAAAATAAAATATAATAAAAAGCCATATGGCAAAAAAGATGGTCTATTTATGTGTAAAGTAATTAAACTACAAGCTGCGATAAAAAAGAAAGGTAATACATCATAACCTCTAAATTGAGCTCGCGGAAAAATTTTATTAATTATAAAAGCAAGAGCTAAACCAATAATTGGTAATAGGAAAATATAAAGCATAAAAGTTCCTCCATCAACCATTTTAAACTACAATTGAATTGAAAAAAACTATTAATAAGCATAAAATATTGTTCAAGTAGGAGGGTGTTTTATGGCACGAAAGAAAAGAAAGAAATCCGGTTTTCAAAAATTGACTATTGTAATGGCTTGGCTGATGGCTGTCATTACTTTAGCAGCTGTTGTCGTTTCTGTACTTGGTTCAATGGCTAGTGCAGGAATGTTTTAAAAAAAGACACGAGAAAATTTTCTCGTGTCTTTTTACTTTTATACTCGATATGCATTCAAATCTATTAAGAAAGGATAATCTTGTGCTAAATTACCCCAAATCCAATATAGCAGAACAAAAAATAAAATTGTCCAACCTAGATTTACTAATAAACTCATTAAAAGCATATGAATTGAAATTGACGCAAAGCCAATCATTTTAAATACTAACCAACTATAAACGATAAACGCAGTCGTATCTATTAAAACTACAATTAATCGTGCCCAAAATATTTCAGGTAAAAAACGAGCAATTTTTTGGCCAGCCCAACAGCTAAGTGGCAAAAATACGGTATAAATACCGATTATTCCATAAAAATAGATGTCGGCAATAATTCCTGTACCCAAAGCTAACCAAATTTCATTCTCATTAGTATCATCAAATAAACCAATTAACATAATACTAATTGGCAAGATTACACTAAAAGCTCCATAGTTACCATAAGTCATAAATTGGTGTAGATAAAATGAACAAACGCCTTCTAAGACTAAAGCAACAAATAAGCTAATTGCTAAAACCCATTTACGAAAAACAGACATTAATTAGCCACCTGTCTTTCAATAACTGTTACAACTGATGGATCATTAATATTACCTGCTGGCTTAATTCTAATCTGATCTGATAAACCAAATGAATCACGAGTTGTAGTAGTTACTGTACCAATCAAAAGTCCTTTAGGAGAATTGCCTCCCATACCACTAGTATAAACACGTGTACCGGCTTTTAATTTTTGACCATCAACTACTTGAGTAAAGGCCAGATTATTATTATTAGTTACAGTAATAATTCCATGAACTGTTTTACCACTAGCTGCATCTGCTTGAACTGAAAAACGGTTAGCTGATTCATCAGTTGTAGTAATTAATTCCACCTTCGATGAAGCAGCATTGGTTTCAATGATTCTACCAATGACACCGCCACCACACATTACGGCCATATTCTTTTTAATTCCAGCAGAACTACCTTTATCTATTGTCAATAAATCTGACCAAGTATCAGGTGCACGAGAAATAACTGAGGCATTAACTAAAGTATAGCCACTTAATGTATCTCTTAATTTTAATGCTGATTTTAATTGACTATTTTCTTTTTCTAATACTGAATTTCTCGCTTTAGTTTGACCTAAGTTAGTAACTTCGCGTTTTAAATGATTATTTTCTTCTTGAGTATTTAAAATATCATGAACACTATTTAGACCGCCCGATATAAAGCCAACAGGAACATCTACGATTCTAGTTCCCCAAGCAACAACATCATTGCCTAAACTTTGAATTAATAATGGCGTGTTACGCTTATTGCGCAAATTAACACTCCCACCTAAAACGGCCAAAATAACAACAACTATAATAAATGCTGATAATAATTTTTTGTTTTGTAGAAATTTTTTCATTAAGAATTTATCCTAAAGAAAAACCGGCAACAGCCGGCTTTTTTATTATTTGCGACTTCTACGCATTACTTCAATATTTTTAAGTGATTCACCAGTACCAATTGCTACACAATCAAGTGGATCTTGAGCAATAAATACAGGAACCTTGGTTGCTTCAGAAATAACTTCTGGCAAGTTCTTAAGAAGAGCTCCACCACCAGTTAATACGATACCATGATCGATAACATCGGCAGCAATTTCAGGTGAAGTTTGTTCCAAAGTCTCTTTGATTGCAACAATAATATCTTGAACAACATCTTGAATTGCCTTAGCAATATCAACTGCATCAACATCAACTGACTTTGGTAAACCAGTAACTAAATCACGACCACGGATATTCATTGATTCGATATCTTTGGCCTTTTCAATAGAAGCTGAACCAATTTGAATCTTAATATCTTCAGCAGTTCTTTCACCAATTAATAAGTTAAAGTTTGAGTGAATGTAATTGATGATTGAATTATTAAACTTGTCACCTGCTTGACGAATTGAAGTTGATGACACGATACCACCTAATGAAATTGTAGCAACATCAGTAGTACCACCACCAATATCAACAACCATTGAACCAGTAGGATCCATAACTGGAAGTCCTGCACCAATAGCTGCAGCAAATGGTTCTTCAATCACAAATGCTTCACGTGCACCAGCTACTCTAGCTGCATCAATAACAGCACGCTTTTCAACTTCAGTAACACCTGAAGGAACACATACCATTACTGAAGGCTTAGAATTACCAACAGTCTTTTCCATAAAGTATTTAAGCATAGCAGCAGTCGTATCGTAATCAGCAATTACACCGTCTTTCATAGGACGGATAGCTACGATAGTACCTGGTGTTCTACCAATCATTTCTTTGGCTTCTGAACCCACTGCAATTACTTCACCTGTTTGTGTGTTCTTTGCTACTACGGAAGGTTCTCTTAAAACAATACCTTTACCTTCCATATAAACGAGTGTATTGGCTGTACCTAAATCGATACCAATATTTTTTGTACCTAATCCAAACACAAAAATCTCTCCTTAATCGTTGCGGTCTCTAAATCTTGAATAATTATAGCATACTATAACTTTAAAGGTGATTTTCGCGCGAATTTTAAAGAAGTTTAAAACAATTTTTCTTCACGCATGCTCAAATATCGTCCTTGCCCCACAATAAAATGATCTAAAAAATCTATTTTCATCATTTTTGCGGCTTCAAATAGATCTTCCGTCAACTCAAAATCACTAGAAGACGGTGTCAATTTGCCACTAGGATGATTATGAACAATGAAAATCCCTGAACAGCCATAGATTACAGCCCAGCGAAAAATTTCGCGTGGATGAGCAAATGATCTGTTTAAAGTTCCTTGAAAAAGCTTCTTTTCAGCAATAATGTGATTACTATTATCAATATATAGCGCCCATAATTCTTCTTGCTTATGACCTGCTAGCTTATCAGCCAGATACGTACCAAGTTCTACACTAGATGTCAATGCAGTTTTACGTTTAGGCGAAGCCATACGTAAACGATCTAGCAACTCTTCTGCTGCAATTGCAATGTCACTTGAACAATCTGGTCCTGTAACAAATTTAAGCAAATCGTCAAAAGAAACTATTTTTCTATCTTTTAAAAATTTTTCTAACTCATAAAAATTGTCAATACCTTTATCTTTAATCTGATCAGATAACTTCATTGCCAATTCAAAATCTGTATTAACAAAGTAATGACTTGAAATTTGATCTCTCATACAATTCCTCCTCATTACTTATTACGTAAAAAAGAGTTAAATTTTCTTCAAGAATTCTAAAAAGCTATCACAAATCATTACGGCATTTTGACGATCCTTGTCTGTTGGCGCAATCAAATCTGGGATCATCACGCATTTCAGCCCAGCACTAGTTGCTGCTTGCACACCAGTAGATGAATCCTCAAAAACCAAAATATTTTCTTTAGGAAGATTCATCTTTCTGGCTGCTGCCAGATAAATATCTGGAGCCGGCTTTGCCTTAATATGCCCTTTTTGCACATCTAAATAACTAAGATGAAAATCAAAATAATTTCTAATCCCAGTTTTCCAGAGCACATGTTGTAATACATCTTCATAATTACTTGATGCAATCGCCATGTGTAATCCACGCTTTTGAAATTCATCTAAGGCCTGTTGTACGCCTTTTTGCAGTTTTAATTTTCCTTGATCGGTCCACTGCCAGACCAGATCATCAGTCCTTTTAATAAATCGGTCGCGAGCCTCTTCAGTTTTAAAATACTTATGATAAAAATCTTGCATTTCTTTAACTGTAGCACCTGTTAATTCTAGATACGAATCTCTCGGCGTATTAATATTTTCTTCTTCTGCGGCTTGAATATTTGCATCCCAGTATAATTTTTCTGAGTTAACAAGTAAGCCGTCCATATCAAAAATCACGCCTTTAATATTGTCATCTATTCCTTTAACGCGCATTCTTTCGCCTCTTCCAATTTAAAATTGCACTTACTAAATAAAAAGAACCTGTGACAAGTAATACATCATTATCTGCCATTTTATTTTTCAATTTAGTAAACCCAGACCGATAATCTCTGTCATAATTATATCTTCTTTCCACGTCAATTGGAAAATCATTTTTTTTCGCAGTTCGCGCATATGACAACGTGGTAAGTAACACATCATCGTCTTTATTGAATAAACTAAATACTTGCTCCAAATCTTTATCTTTCATCATTGTAATTAGAGCATGTACGTGTCCACCACGCTTTTGAGCAAGCTGATGAACTGTATTAAGCAGATTGGTCATCGCCTGAATATTATGCGCACCATCTAAAATAACCAATGGTTTTTGCTCCAAAATATGATAACGTCCCGGAATAATTGTTTGATCAATTGCATTTTCAATGTCTTCATCACTTAACTTCAAATTCAATAATGAAAAAGTTTTAAAGGCAACTGCAATATCATATGCTTCAACTTGCGCACGTAATACAAAATTCAACTTATACTGTGAATCGATATAATGGATTTTCTGATCAATGCTCACATTGAAATCTTTACCTAATAAATAGATAGGCGCATCTTCTATCTTGGCTTTTTGTTCTAAAATTGGCAAAACATTTTTAGGAATATTCCCTAATATTACAGGTCGATTATGCTTAATAACTCCACTTTTTTCACGTGCAATATCTTGGATTGTAGGTCCAATAATTTGTTCATGATCTAAACCAATCGTTGTAATAATACTTGCCTCGGGCATAATTACATTAGTTTTATCATGCTCACCACCAATACCAACTTCAATTACAGCATAATCACACTTTTTTTGGGCAAAGTATACAAAAGCTAAAGCAACTTCATATTCAAAAGTAACTAAAGAAAAGGCTGAATCTTCTTCTTGCAGTTCTTCATAAGCTTTTTGAACAATGTTAGCTACTACAATCAAATCTTGATCACTAATGTCTTGATTATCTAACTGAATTCGCTCATTAAATCGATAGACATAAGGTGATACAAAAAGGCCAGTCTTTTGACCGGCCTTTTTTAGTAGATTTGATAAATAGTAGGAAGTTGAACCTTTACCATTTGTACCCGTAATATGAATTGTTTTTACCTGATTTTGCGGATTACCTAATTTTTTTAACAATCTTTTGATAAAGGATAGATCATTTTTAGGATGTAAATGTGGCAAAGAATACAGATAATCAATTATTTTTTGAGCACTAGTAAACTTCAATTATTTACTCTCTTTCAAATCTTGAATTCTTTCACGAACACCGCTTAATTGACTTTCGTAGTCAGCCATCTTTTCCTTTTCTTTATTGACTACTGCTTCTGGAGCATGATCAACAAATCCTTTATTAGAAAGCTTCTTTTCGCAACGTGCAACTTCATCTTCAAGACGCTTAGCTTCTTTTTCCATCTTAGCAAGTTCTTCATCAACATTAACAAGTTCAGTTAATGGAACAAAGATTTGTGCACCTGGAATAACAGCAGTCTTAGCAAGTTTTGGAGCTTCGATATCTGCAGAAACTTCAAGCTTCTTTGGATGCAAGAAGTTTTCAACATAATCAACGTTTTCATCTAAGATATGCTTGTTGTTGAGATCATCAAGCTTAATCATGATGTCAATTTCTGAAGACATTGGAGCATTAACTTCCATACGGATATTACGAACAGCCTTAATTACTTCAATTAAGAAATCCATTTCTTGATCGGCAGTCTTGTTTTCAAATTCTTTGTGAGTTACTGGATATGATGCAGTCATGATTGACTTGCCTTCATGAGGCATTGAAAGCCATAACTTTTCAGTTACGAATGGCATAATTGGGTGCATCAAACGTAAGATTTGATCAAGAATCCAGATTAAGTTTTCTTGCTTTCTTGCCTTTAATTCTTCATCATCGCCATTTAAAGCAACCTTAGAAATTTCAATATACCAATCACAGAAGTCATTCCAAATAAAGTTGTAAGCTTCTCTTCCTGCTTCACCGAATTGATATTCACCAAACAAGCGAGTTACTTCACCAATTGTGTGGTTCAAACGATCAAAGATCCATTTGTCTGATAAGTCAAATTTGGAAGTATCTGGCATATGAGCTGGCTTAGCATCTTCTGGCAAGTTCATAATTACGAAACGACTTACGTTCCAAATCTTATTAATGAAGTTCCAAGCAGCATCCATCTTGGTGTAGCTGAAACGAGTATCTTGACCAGGAGCAGTACCGTTCAAAAGAAACCATCTAAGAGCATCAGCACCATATTTGTCAATTACGTCCATTGGATCAATACCGTTACCCAATGATTTAGACATCTTTCTACCTTGTTCATCACGAATAAGACCGTGTAAAACAACGTCCTTGAATGGTCTTTCCTTAGTAAAGTGAAGACTTTGGAAAATCATTCTTGATACCCAGAAGAAGATAATGTCGTAACCGGTAACTAATGCATTAGTTGGGAAATAACGCTTGAAGTCTGGATTATCAGTGTCTGGCCAACCCATAGTTGAAAATGGCCAAAGAGCACTTGAGAACCAAGTATCAAGAACATCTGGATCTTGCTCCCAGTTTTCAATATCCTTAGGAGCTTCTTCACCTACGTAAGTTTCACCAGTCTTCTTGTTGTACCAAGCAGGAATACGGTGTCCCCACCATAATTGACGAGAAATTACCCAGTCGTGAACATTTTCCATCCAGTGGTTCAAAGTTTGTTCAAATCTTTCAGGAACGAAGTTAACCTTACCTTCAGATTTTTGGTTTTCCAAAACTTTGTCAGCAAGTGGCTTCATCTTAACGAACCATTGCTTAGATAATCTTGGTTCAACTTGAACGCCTGAACGTTCTGAGTGACCAACTGAGTGAACGATAGGTTCAACCTTAATTAAGTAACCTTCTTCTTTAAGATCCTTAACCAAAGCCTCACGACATTCGAAACGATCCATACCAGCATACTTGCCAGCTTCTTCGTTCATCGTACCATCATCGTTCATTACGTTGATACGCTTTAAGTTATGACGGTTACCTACTTGGAAGTCGTTAGGGTCATGGGCTGGAGTGATCTTTACAAGACCAGTACCAAATTCTGGATCAACGTGTTGGTCTTCAATAATTGGAATATGACGACCAACAAGTGGCAAGATTAATTCCTTGCCAACAATATCCTTGTATCTTGGGTCTCCTGGCGCAACAGCAACAGCAGTATCACCAAACATTGTTTCAGGACGAGTAGTAGCAATTTCTACAAAACCTGAACCATCTGCAAATGGATACTTAACGTGGTAGAAGGCACCCTTATCGTCTTTGTGAATAACTTCAATATCACTAAGTGCTGTTTCAAGCGTTGGATCCCAGTTGATAATGTATTCACCACGGTAAATAAGACCTTCGTTGTAAAGTTGAACGAAAACCTTCTTAACAGCCTTTGAAAGTCCCTTATCAAGAGTGAATCTTTCACGTGAGTAATCAAGTGAAAGGCCTAATTTTGACCATTGGCTCTTGATAATATTAGCGTATTCGTCTTTCCAGTCCCATACTTGCTTAACAAAGGCTTCACGTCCCATTTCATGACGATCTTTGCCTTGCTTACGCAATTTTGCTTCAACCTTAGCTTGGGTAGCGATTCCGGCGTGGTCCATACCTGGTAAGTACAAAGTATCGTAGCCTTCCATTCGCTTAAAACGAATCAAAGTATCTTGAATTGCTGTATCCCATGCATGGCCTAAGTGAAGCTTACCAGTAACATTTGGTGGTGGGATAACAATTGAATATGGGTGAGCTTTTTTGTCACCAGATGGCTTGAATAGATCTTCATCAAGCCATTCTTGATATCTGCCTTTTTCAACCTCATTAGGGTTGTATTTAGGTGCTAAATCTGTCATTAAAATTCCTCCAATAAAAAAGTCCTAGACAATATTGTCTAGGACGATTTACTAACCGCGGTACCACCTATGGTTTAAGCATATAAAATATGCTTCTCTCAATAAGCGATAACGGCGCTGAAGTGTCCGGATTAACCTACTTATGTTCAGTTAATCAGCAATCAAGCTACAAATCAACTTCTGGCCTCTCAGCTTCAATGGCTTTTCTCTGTAAATAAAGTCGATTCCTCTTGATTATGGCTTTGTTTACGATTATAGCATGAGTCTATTAATTATTGAAGTAGGTAAGGGATTTCAATAATTTATTTGATTAAATTGATGTCTTTAGCACGAACCCAAAGCCTTTTGCCATAGACACTGTAGTAGGTCTTACCATTATTTCTTCTTTTTTGACAATTTTATGACCATAACCATATTACTTAGTAAGCTTACCTCTTTATAAAGAAGCTATCATCTTAAACCCTTCAACAGTAGCTAAAATGTAACTCTTCTTAGATTTCTTATTCACAGTATTTGTAACTGCTAATTGGGTAGAACTTCTTAACATAAATTTTTTCACAAGTATAGAATTATTTATTGTTTTTTCTAAAAATTTTTAATATGGTAAAAGAGATATATTTATTAGAGATTTGGTAATGAGGAAATAAGATTTATGGAGAGCACTTCAAGCGTCATGTATTGGTTTATCTAATATATATAATTTAATAAAAACAAGTCTGAGCAATCTGACTTAAAACCAAAGAGTATGGAATTCAGAATAATTTAAAATGAATTTAATATTACCATAATTGACACAGATTTAGATTATAGTAATATAGCTATTCAATCCTAGTCAATGAATATGAAGAACTACTTTGATCAAAATAAAAGCACAAAATTCTCAATTAACAGAATTTCGTGCTTATTTCATTTGGAAAGCTAACCGAATTGACTTATTTTCTCTAGACTCTTCTAATATTTAAAAAGAAAGTTTATTTAACATGAGCTATTCATAATCAAGTGAATCGTAGTACTCTCGCTCCAAATATTCACCGACTGCTTGACCATAAGTATCTTGATTATCAGTTAGTCGCCCCGTATCAGTTAAGACAGAATTATTTTCATCTATTTCATCAACCGGATCAAACAAAGAGCCCAAAATTTTCTTATTATTTAAAGACTACAATAAAATTACCTTTATATTATAAGCAATTTAATATTCTACTAAATTTCCCCCAAAAAAATTTAAATATACTTAGTACATTATGCTTGATGATGTTTCCATTTAGCAAACTTATATCCTTTGCTTCTTATAAATTATCACTTTACATTCTCTATTTCATCTAAGCTAAGCTCAACATATTTTCCGCGTTTCAGATCAGCTGGCAAACATAACTTTCCCATCGCTAATCTATCCAATGCCATAACTTTCATCCCTACCGCACCAAACATTCTTTTAATTTGGTGATACTTTCCTTCAGATATTTCAATTTCAATCTCAGAAGTAGCATTTTCTCTATCCTGCTTTAAAATCCTCAACTTAGCAGGCTTTAACTTAGTTCCATCGCCCAGTGTCATACCCGATGCGAAAGTTTTTACAGTTTCATCATCCGCTACACCCGCAATTTGCGCTCGATAAACTTTTGCAACATGTTTGTTAGGTGCTAACAACTCATGATTTAATTGACCATCATTAGTCAACAGAAGCAAGCCCGTCGTATCTTTATCTAACCTACCCACAGGGGCTATTCCTTGATAACGATCTTCAGGCTTAAGTAATGAAATAACTGTCTTTTGACTTCGATCTTCCGTTGCAGATAGCACGCCTGTAGGTTTATTCAACAAAAAGTAATGATACTTTTGATAAGCTACTTTCTCACCATTTACAGTAACAACGTCATCTTCATTAATTTTTTCTTTTGGTGTTTTTACAGTTTTACCATTAACATCAACTAAGCCTTTTTTGATTAATTGATGAACTTCTTTTCTTGAACCAACATTCATGTTGGCTAAATATTTATCAATTCTCATATTTCACCTATAAAAAAAGCTAGAAGTCTGGCTTCTAGCTTTTTTCCTACAATAAGTCTGCGTCTTCTTGTGCCTTATCATCTAAGAACTTTTGATTTGGATAAATTGGCATTACTTCAATTCCATCCAAAGCTCTTTGAATTAAACCTTCAACATCAAGACGAGCTTCATATTCACGTGCCTTATCAAGCTTTGGCTTAGTCTTAGGACGTGGTGGAGCAAAAATCGTACAACAATCTTCAAATGGTTGAATTGAAAGATCGAAAGTACCAATTTCTTCAGCCTTAGCAATAATTTCGGTCTTATCCATTGTTGCAACGGGACGAATAACTGGTGTAGTTGTGACATCATTAATTGCGACCATTGATTCCAAAGTTTGAGAAGCAACTTGACCAACGGATTCACCGTTAAAGATAGCTAAACCACCGCGCATCGCACGAATGCGATCAGCAAGTTGAAGCATGAAACGACGTTGAACAGTCATCAAGTAACCTTCAGGCAACTTCTCTTTAATAGTTTCTTGAATTTCAGCAAATGGCACAGCAATAAAATTAATCTTACCTGCATAATTTGCCAAAATGCCAGTAAGTTCCTTAGCCTTAGCCAATGCCTTTTCAGTAGTGTATGGAGGACTGAAGAAATGAACCATTTCAATATCTACGCCGCGTTTAAGAGCAAGCCATGATGCAACTGGCGAATCGATACCACCCGAAAGCATCATTACCGCCTTACCCGCAGTACCAACCGGCATCCCTCCAACACCATGAAGAAGTTGGTTAGAAATATAAACAGCATCTTGACGCACTTCAATTCTAAGAACTAAATCAGGGTGCTTCATTTCAGCCTTCAAGTTATCAATATTATCAAACAAGAAGTCTCCAACTAAGTTGTTAAGTTGGTTAGTGTCATATTCAAACTTATGATCACTACGCTTAGTATTAATCTTAAAAGTCATTCCTGGCTTAAAAGTTTCTTTCATCAATTCCAAAGAAGTTTTTTCAATATCTTCTAAAGTCTTAGGAATTTTGATTGCAGGTGAGTAGGTTTGAATACCAAATACTTTTTTAAGGCGCTTATCTACTTCTGTAAATGGTGCGCCATTTAAAATAATATGCATTCGGTCATGACGAGGATGAAATTCAATTTGTGGGAAGTCTTTTAAAACTCTTTCAACGTTAGTTGCCAAACGATTGATAAAGTCTTTTCTATTCTTTCCCTTAGTTGAGAGTTCCCCGTAACGGACCATAACTTCTGTATATTCCATTAATTTTCTCCCAAGTGATTAATTTTAGCAAAATGATTGTAGATCTTATCAAAGACCTTAATAAATTCATCTGCTTCTTCGAGCGTATTCGTTTCATCAAAACTTAAACGAATTGCACTAGTAGCAATCTTATCATCAATACGCATAGAAACCAAGGTGCTTGCTTCATCTGCTGTCTTCGAAGCACAGGCAGAAGTAGTTGAAGTATAAATATCTTGATCTTCTAAAGTATGGACCAAAGTTTCACCACGAATACCTTCTAAGGCAAAGCAAAGAATATGTGGGGCAAAGCCGTCACTTACTGGTGAAAAGATATCAATTCCTGGCTTATCTTTTAAGTAATCCACAATCTTTGCCTTAATAGCTGCTTCACGACTAGCTTTTTCGGGCTCATTTTCTAAAAGCAAACGGATTGCCTTGGCCATACCAGCAATTGCAGGTAAGTTTTCAGTACCTGAACGAATACCCTTTTCTTGGCCACCACCATCATTTAATGGGGCAAGCATCTTACCTTCTTTTTTATAAAGAACACCAATGCCACGTGGAGCGTGAAATTTATGAGCAGATAAACTTGATAAGTCAACTCTTGGTGTAAAGACCTTATCCCAGATATCCTTCCCTAAAGCTTGTACATTATCAACGTGGAATTGAATAGTCGGATAATTTTCAAGCAAGTCACTAATTTCATCAATTGGTTGAATAGTCCCTATTTCATTATTTACACCCATGATTGAAACAAGTGTCGTATCTGAGTCAATGGCATTTCTTAAATCATTGACATTAACTCTACCTTCCTTATCTACTGGAAGGCGAGTTACTCTCCACCCTAAATTTTCAAGTGCAGTTAAACTATTAGCAACTGATGCATGTTCAACACTTGAAGTAATAATATGCTTACCAAATTCACGCTTTTGAATAGCAGTTCCTTTAATTGCAGTATTATTTGATTCTGTACCACCAGAAGTAAAGAAAATCTCATGTTGCTTAGTACCAAGTAATTCAGCAATTTGTTTACGTGATGATTCAAGCAACTGGTGGGCACGATCACCCATTTTATGTAAACTTGATGGATTTCCCCAGATATTGGTTGCTACCTTATTATATGTATCCAAAACTTGAGGATCTATTTTAGTTGTTGCACTATTATCAAAATAAATCACAAATATTACCCCTCTACTAAAAAACGGCCAAGAAATTGACCGTTTTAATGACTTTTAAATTTTATCCTAAATAATGAAATGCTTCAATTATTTATTCTTTTGATCCGAATAATATGAGTTTTCAAGACGTTGATAACTACCTGGTTCTACTTTTTCAATTGCTGTAGCAATAGTATCAAGTGCTTCTTTATAGTTATATTCATTGTAATATTGCATTGCCAATTTTTGCGCTTGCTTAATAGATTCATTATCAGCATACTTGTTTGAATACTGCATTGTTAATTCAACCAAGTTAGCAGAATTAATTATATCGTCAGCTTCACGTTTAAGTCTTTCAACATCGTCAGAGATTTGAATTAATTCAGCAGATATCTTTTCCATATTGATTCTTACTTGACTTAATTCATCACTTACATGTCCAATTTCATTAACAACCAAAGTATACATTTGAATAAAACTATCAGGATTACCTGGTAAATTTCGTCTTTCAAGACGACGATATACTAACGAAACATCTTGCTTAAAGTGCTTAATTGAATCATTAGCAACATTTTCTGAATCATAAAGTCCATCAACATCTGTAGACATCTTTGCTTGTTCATCATCTATTTCGCGTAAGCGATCAAGCATTTGAAGCCAAGAATCTTGAATTGCAGAGTAAACACCTTTACCATCAGCAATATTTTGAGTATCAACCGTATATTGACGATTCATATCGTTAACTTCTTTTTCAAGTTCTTTACTTTTTTCTAATTCACCATGAGTTAATTCATAACTCTCATCAATATGTTGCAATTTTTCAACTAATTTCTTTGAAGCAGCTTGTTGATGAGTGATTAAAGTTAACATCTTTGCTTGATTTTTTTCAACAAATGGTCGAGCTTTATATTCTTTAGCTAAAATATCATACAAATCATTAATTTCACCAGAAATTTTCTTATTTGCTTTAGCTAAATCATCTACTTTAGTTTCCGCTAAAAGTTCTCTTGCTTCATCGATTTCGCCATGTATATCTTTAATTCGTCCTAAAACATCTACGTCAGTAATGTAATATTTTTCTGACAACATCTTTTTATATGCATCAGATATCTCTTTAAGTTGATCTTGAAAGACAATTTCTAATTGATGATGTCCTTCCTTAATTTTAGGAAGTTTCTTTTGCAAAGCACCTAAAGCCATCCTAATTTTAGAAAGGACACGTTTAGCTTCAACATGATCACCTTGAGAAGAAAGATTCTTTGCTTCTTCAAAATCGCTTTCCATAGAAGCAAGCTGATCTTCAATTTGATCAATAGCTTCTCCATACTCAAATGATTCTGCCAAAACTTCTTTTCTCAGCTCACGATATACCTTAATCAAAGCATCATATTGAATCTGATTTTCTTTATTTGATTCGAGAAGCTCTGTAAAAACAGCCTTAGTATTGCGTGCATCCTCTAAGGTCGGCTTAATAATTTCCTGTGCTTCTTTGATATTCTTTCTAGCTTTAAAAAGTTTATAAGTTGTATTTTCATTTGCTGCTTCTTCGACTAATTTTTGTACACGCGGTAATTTCTTAGTTGAAGCTTCTTTATAACTTTTACGCCAGGTATTTAATGTGGTTAGACTTTCACCGGCCAAATCCATTTTATCCAGTCGTTCAATATCATTTTCCAGATGCATTTTTAAAATTTCATTAACTGATGCATCAATTACTTCAATTTCTCGCATTTGCTTACGATTAACAAGTAACATTGAAGCAATAACGACAATAATAAGGATGACAACGGCGATAATAATAATAGTTTGAATTGATGACATTGTTTATCCTCCAAAACTAACATAATTATAACAAAACATGGCCTAAAGAGGTGGAAAAGCTGTCTTTTTCTTGATTTATTATTTTGAACTCTATATAATACTATTCGTGTAAAATATTTGCAGCAATAAGTGACAAGAACGTCAACATCTTAAAACGCTTTAGTGAACGAGTAACCCGCGCTGCATTGGGCGAAAATGTAAATTTAAGATGCACGAATGTTAAACTTATTCGTAATATTTTACTCCAGAAATTATTATTTAAATTTTATGGAGGATTTTTCATGTCAAGATATACAGGTCCAAGTTGGAAGCGTTCAAGAAGATTAGGTATCTCACTTTCAGGTACTGGTAAGGAACTTGCACGTCGTAACTACGCTCCAGGTCAACACGGTCCTAACAGCCGTGGTCGTTTGTCAGAATATGGCCAACAATTACACGAAAAGCAAAAGTTACGTTGGATGTACGGTTTAAACGAACGCCAATTTAGAACTTTATTCATTCGCGCTGGTAAGATTCGTGAAGGTCAACACGGTATTAACTTCATGATCTTGCTTGAACGCCGTTTAGACAGTATTGTTTACCGTCTCGGTTTAGCTACTACTAGAGAACAAGCTAGACAATTAGTTAACCACGGTCACATCACTGTTGATGGCAAGCGTGTTGACATTCCTTCATACGAAGTCAGTGTTGGTCAAACTATTGGCTTGAAGGATAAGTCAAAGAACTTGCAACAAATCAGGGATGCTTTGGAAGCAACTACTGCTCGTCCATCATTTGTTTCATTTGATGAAAACAAGATGGAAGGTACTCTTGTACGTTTACCAGAACGTGACGAAATGGAACCAGAAATTGACGAATCACTCGTTGTTGAATGGTACAACAAGTTACTTTAATTTTTACATTTTATTTTGTCCAAAAACCTTTCTCTTTATGGGAAAGGTTTTTTGTTACAATTATTAATAAAATAGAAAGGATGGCTAATTATGACTGAAGATTTAAATAAACGTGTTGAGCAAGCCGCACAAGGTATTACTCCTCAAACTAAACCAGATGAACGTAGACGTTATTTAGGTTCTCTACGTGAACGTGTCTTAGTTCGTTTAAATAATACAGAAGTTAAAGATCCTAAGTTAACTGCATTATTTTTAAAACATATAACTGATTTTAAGGGATACACTATTTTAATTAATGGAAATATCACAGATGATGGTTTTTTGGGCGAAGTAGAAGCTGCCTGCAGTAAGGAAGATATTCCCTTCACCTTAGTTAACAACGAAACTGCGAAGACCGGTCCTGAAGATACTGCTATCTTAGTTGTTGCTAAAACTGCAATCAATCATCCACGAGTTGAAATTAACCAAGTTTACCCACCAGAAATGCCAAAAACAGAGCTAAGTGCGCCAAGTAAAAAGCATGAAAGTTTTTGGCACCATTTATTTCATAAGGACTAAAAATGAAACCATTAGCATATCGTATGCGACCAAAAAAGATTGATGAAGTCGTTGGTCAGCAACATTTAATTGGTCCTGGAAAGATTATTCGGCGAATGGTTGAAGCTCGTATTCTTTCATCAATGATTTTATATGGACCTCCTGGTATTGGAAAAACAAGTATTGCAAGTGCGATCGCAGGTTCAACCAAATACGCATTTAGAAAATTGAATGCCGCCACTGATGGAAAAAAGCAATTACAACAAGTAGCTGAAGAAGGAAAAATGAGTGGTACAGTAATTTTGCTTTTAGACGAAATTCATCGACTTGACAAAACAAAGCAAGATTTTTTATTACCTCTGCTTGAATCTGGTCAAATCATTTTAATCGGGGCAACAACTGAAAATCCTTACATCTCTATTTCTCCTGCCATTCGCTCTCGTTGTCAAATTTTCGAATTAAAACCATTATCTGCAGAAGATGCATCTAAGGCTATTGACCGCGCGCTCAAAGATACAGAAAATGGCTTAGGGAAATATAAAGTTCAATTAACTGAGGATGCACGCGATCTTTTAATTGAAAAAGGCAATGGTGATTTACGAACAACATTAAATAGCCTTGAATTAGCCGTTCTCTCTACCAAGCAAGAATTAAAAGATAATCATAAAGACGAGTCGACCATTTTAATTACACAGCAAGAAATGGCTGATTCTATTCAAACTAAAATCCAAAACTTTGATGCTTCCGGTGATGGACACTATGATTTGGTTTCGGCTTTTCAAAAGTCTATTCGTGGCTCAGATACAGACGCTGCCTTACATTATTTAGCTCGTTTGATTGAATCCGGAGATTTAATTTCTATTTGTCGCCGATTAACGGTTATCGCATACGAAGATATTGGTTTAGCTAATCCACCCGCTGCTGAACGTGCTGTAACTGCCGTTCAGGCTGCTCAAATGATCGGATTACCCGAAGCAAGAATTCCACTTGCAAATGCCGTAATAGAGCTAGCTTTATCGCCCAAAAGTAACAGTGCCATTTCTGCTATCGATGCGGCACTTACTGATGTAAAAACCAAAAAAATCGGGTCTATTCCCGACCATCTAAAAGATGCCCATTATTCTGGTGCTAAGAAATTGGGTCATGGTATTGATTATCTATACCCACATGATTATCAAAATGACTGGGTCCCACAACAATATTTGCCCAATAATTTAACTCAAGCAGAATACTTTACTCCTAAGGGCAATTCTAAAGCAGAGGAGCGTTATAAAGTTACTTATAAAAACTTAAAAGATATGCAGAAAAAAGGATTAACAAAGCGAAGTCCTAAGAACCCATAATTGTTGACAAAAAATATTATATTGCGTATCATAATATGTGATCTGAGTTGATCAGCAAGCTTAAATGTATAAAGTTGACCGATCAAACTATAAGACGTGGTGGTTGGCAAATAACTACCGAATCGGAATACTGCCTTGTTGCAGGATCCATATTCGCTGCGATGCTGACCGAATTTTTGAACATTGCGGGTTCAACAAGCGTCATTATGCTATGTTTAGTCAACTCGGATTTTTTTAGAATATTAACTAAGACGGTCTTAACGGGCCGTCTTTTTTTACGGTTGGAGAGAAATTACGTATGGCGATTAAAATTGTAATGATCATTTTTATCCTTTTATTATTACTTACTTCTTGGTATATGTGGCACAGACGCAATGGTCATTTCTTAATTTATGATGTTGGTGGCGATCCTCGTTTATCTAACGTTTTAAAATGGACTTCAATCGCACTTTTAATTGAAAGTGTCATTGGAATTTTTATCTTATTCATGGGCAATAAATATCTTAATTTAATTACTTTATTCCTCGCCTCATTAACTATCCTGACGTTCAGCCTACTGATTACCAATAATAAAAGATAATTAATTCCTAATAATAGCTAGAATTTTGGTAAAATAGATATAAGAAAGAGGTGCAAAGAAAATGCTTTCACAATATAAGAATATTCAAGTTTCTGTCGATGGCTCAAAAGAAGCCGATTTAGCTTTCAGCAAGGCTGTTGCTATTGCCAAGCGTAATAATGCAACATTAGAGATTTTACATGTTATTGATACTCGTTCATTTCAAAATGTATCTAGCTTTGATTCAGCAATGGTTGAACAAGTTTCTAAAGATGCAGAAAAGAGAATGAAAGATTATCAAGCTCGTGCTGCCAAAGCTGGTGTAACAGATTCACACTATTCAATCGAATTTGGTTCACCTAAGACAATTATTGCTCGTGATTTCCCTGAGAAGCATAACATTGATTTAATCGTTGTCGGTGCTACCGGATTAAACGCTGTTGAACGTCTATTAATTGGTAGCGTTACTGAATATGTAACTAGAACTTCAAAATGTGACGTTTTAGTATGCCGTGCTGAAGAAATTGCTGATGCTTTAGAAAAATAATTTAATAATTTTTGTATAAAAAAAGATTGATTCAAGTAGAAAACTGAATCAATCTTTTTTATTATCTTAAAAATCGCCTGCTGTACTAAACATGTAATCACGATTATGGAATTTCATTGATAAGATCAAACCGATACCGATCATGTTACCTAACAAAGCGGAACCACCTTGCGATACAAACGGTAATGGAATACCAGTCAATGGTAACAAATCAATATTCATACCAATATTTTCAAAAACATGGAATAAAATCATCATGATAACACCGGTAGAAATATATGAATAAAATACATTTCTTGTATCAAATGAAATTCTTACCATTTGGACAATTAAGTATAAATAAATCAAAATCAAAACTACACAGCCGACAAAACCAAAGTTTTCACCAATAACTGAGAAAACCATGTCAGATCCACGAACTGGAACATATACGCTAGCTTTACCAAAGCCATTACCAAACAATTGTCCTGAACCAATCGCCTTCATACTTTGCCATAATTGATAAGCACCAGAAGACGTATCGCCAGATGGATCAAGCCATGATTTAATTCTTTCAAACTGGTAAGCTTGGAAGAAATGACTCAAAAATGACTGTCCACCTGGAGTTACAACTAACAAAATTATAGCAATCGCACCGATAATTACCATACCATAAATCGGAATGATAATTTTCCATGATATCCCGGAAACTAAAACTACACCACCAACGATGGCAATGAAAACTAACATAGTACCAAAGTCATTTTGTAATTTTAATAAAATTGCTACCGGAGCTAACCAGGCAATTATCTTACCTAAAAGAAGCCAGTCAGTTCGGATCGTATGACCATATTTGTCATTATGGTCTTTAATCACGCGAGCCAGCATTAAAATAAAAGCAGGCTTCATTAATTCCGAAGGCTGAAAAGTAATCGGCCCTAATTTAAACCAACTTTTAGCCCCTGTATCTGCGGCCACACTACGGTTATACAAGAACAATACCGCTATCAGCAAGAATATCGCTATTCCAAAAAATATCGGAGCAATTTTAAACAATTGATCTGCATCAAACTGCATGACCACTATAACAATTGCTACCGAAATTAAATACCATAATGCCTGCATAACAACCGCTCTAACTGGTGAACCAATATGACTCGGATCACCTAAAGCTGCTACATAAATACAGTACAAACTAATTAAAGCCAAAAGTGCTACAGGAATAATGATATTCCAAGCTAATCGATCTACTAAGCTCGTCTTATTTTCAACTTTTGCCATTAAATAATCACTACTTAAACTTTATTTTTCATGTAATGTAAAGTATGAAAGCAAATCGTTAATACTACTTTCAAGACTATTGGCAAACAATACGTTGCTTGTCTTTGAAGTAGTAGCACGATATCGACCTTCTACCTTTTCAATTAAACCAATGGACTTTTTATTAGGAATAATAACTTCCCAGGTTGGCAAATTTTTGCCCTTAAGTTCATTAACTTCAATATCAATATTTTCTAACTTTTTAGACATAAATCCTCCTACTTGCTATCCGGATGAAACTTAGATGCGATAATTTCATCTTCATATCTTTCCGGATGCGGATTTCGAAAAATAGTAAAATTATCAGGAACTGGGTCCACTCCACCACGAATAAATGGGTTACATCTTAGTATACGACAAATTCCCATCACTAGTCCCAATATTGGGCCATGCTTTTTTAAGGCATCAATCATATAGTTAGAGCATGTTGGATAGTATCTACAACTTGGTGGAAAAAGCGGCGAAATTAATTTCTGATAAACTCGTACCACAAAAATCAAAACCTTGCGCAAGTAATCTCCTCACTTAGTGTCGTTGATGCTTTTCAATATTTTTAAGCAAAGTACCTGTACCTAAAGCAACTGCTTCAAGTGGATGATCAGCTGTTAAAACTGGTACTTGCAAATAATATGAGATCAACTTATCAATATTCTTTAATAATGCTCCACCACCTGTAAGCATGATACCACGATCAATGATATCGGCAGAAAGCTCAGGTGGTGTAGTTTCCAAAACTTCTTTAGCTGCTGCAACAATAGACATTAATCCATCTTGCAAAGCTGATTGAATCTCTGGCGCAGTGACTGTTGTTTGCTTAGGTAAACCATCAACCACGTCACGACCACGTACAGTAATTTGCTTATCTTCTTCTGGTTCGAATGCACTACCAATTTCAATTTTGATTTGTTCAGCAGTTCTAGAACCAATTAACAAATTATGCTTGTTCTTAATATAACTAATAACAGCTTGATTCATTCGATCACCAGCATAACGTAAAGAACGAGAAGTTACAATTTCACCCATAGATAAAACTGCAACATCAGTTGTTCCACCACCGATGTCGATTACCATATTACCTTGTGGCTTAAAAATATCCAAGCCGGCACCTACAGCTGCAACCTTTGGTTCAAAATCAAGGTAAACTTTTCCTCCACCTGATTTTTCAGCTGCTTGAATAATTGCCTTTTGTTCAATTGAAGTAACTCCTGTAGGAGCACAAATTAAAATATTTGGCTTGGACATAAAGCCTTTAACGTTTAATTTTTCAATAAAGTAAGACAGCATTTCTTCTGTAATATCAAAGTCTGCAATTACCCCATTTTTTAATGGGCGAATTACACGAATATTACCAGGAGTTCTACCTACCATTTCATATGCATCCGAGCCAACTGCAACTACTTTATTTGTATCAGTATTCACAGCAACAACTGAAGGTTCGTTTAAAACGATACCCTTACCAGAAACATTGATTAGTACATTAGCTGTCCCTAAATCGATTCCTATATCTCGTGCCACAATAACCCTCCATAATTATTCATCGTTAATTTTACCATAAATAACGAATAGTTTCCTTTACTGTCAATGTTTTAACATAATCTTTAAAACAAATTACTTAATTGCATAGACGTATCTATAAAGGTTATCACAAAGTTACCTATTAAAAATCCTAATGCAATTGCTAAAAATAAATATAACAGTTGCGTTTCAAAGACATGTCCTTTGCGGATTATTTTTTCTAATTGAACAGCTTTCATTGCCTGAAAAGACAATCCAATTGCAATCAAATAAACTATTATACTGATAATGGCATGAATTCCTAATTGAAACATAAAAATTCCTTTATTTTTTACTTAAATAAACAAAAATGGCCTGGGAAAACTCCCCAGACCACTTTTATTTTAATGACCTCTAGCGTTGTAAACACTAATTCGGTTCATTGCTCGTTTCAAAGCAACTTGTGCTCGTTCCAAATTACGCTCATCATGCTTCTCACGCGCTTCTCTTAAACGTTTCTCGGCACGTTCCTTAGCGGCTTGTGCACGAGACACATCAATATTTCTAGCACGTTCAGCACTATCAGCAACAATAGTTGCAACGTTATTGGAAAACTCAATATAACCACCACTAATGGCTATATGATCAATTCTAGATCCCATCTCACGACTTCGTTTAACCTTGACTTCACTAATTGCAAGTGGAGTCAAAATTGGAATGTGATTATATAAGATTGAACGTTCACCATCAATAGCACGTACATCAACAATGCTTCCACGATGAGAATAAATCATTCCATTAGGAGTTACAACAATTACTTTAAAAAGTTTCTCTGGATCTGCCATTTGACATCACCCTACTTTTCTAGTAATGCTTTAGCTTCTGGATCACTTGGAGTTACACCCATTTCTTGTGCTTTCTTCAAAACATCTTCAATTGGGCCGACACCACGGAAGGCATCTTCTGGTAAATCATCAAGGTGACCATCTAAGATAAGCTTAAAGCCCTTAATGGTTTCTTTAATTGGAACATATGAACCTGGTACACCAGTAAATTGTTCTGCAACAAAGAAGTTTTGTGACAAGAAGAATTGAACTTTACGTGCACGAGCAACGATCAATTTTTCTTCATCTGACAATTCATCCATACCTAAAACAGAAATAATATCTTGTAATTCATGGTAACGTTGCAAAACATGTTGAACACGAGTAGCAACTTCATAGTGTTCCTGACCAACAACTTCAGGATCAAGGGCACTTGAAGATGATTCAAGTGGATCAACAGCTGGATAAATACCTTGTTCTACTAAACTACGTTCCAAGTTAGTAGTAGCATCCAAGTGTGCGAATGTGGTTGATGGAGCTGGGTCAGTATAGTCATCGGCAGGAACATAAACGGCTTGAATTGAAGTAATTGAACCCTTCTTAGTAGAAGTAATTCTTTCCTGCAATTGACCCATTTCTGTTGCCAAAGTTGGCTGATAACCTACGGCACTTGGCATACGACCAAGCAAAGCAGATACCTCTGAACCAGCCTGAGTAAATCTAAAGATATTGTCAATAAAGAGCAATACGTCTTGACCTTCAACATCTCTAAAGTATTCAGCAAGTGTCAAACCGGTTAATGCAACACGCATTCTGGCACCAGGCGGCTCGTTCATCTGACCAAATACCATGGCAGTCTTACTTAAAACGCCTGAAGCTTTCATTTCAAAGTAAAGGTCATTACCTTCACGAGTTCTTTCACCAACACCAGTAAATACGGAAATACCACCGTGTTCTTGAGCGATGTTGTGAATTAATTCTTGAATAATAGTAGTTTTACCAACACCGGCACCACCAAACAAACCAACTTTACCACCACGAACATATGGTTCAAGAAGGTCGATAACCTTGATACCAGTTTCAAGAATTTCACGACTAGTAGTTAAATCTTCATATTTAGGTGCTTCCTTGTGGATACCCTCACGTGGGTGATCCTTTGGAAAGGCTGGACCACCATCAATAGGCTGTCCTAAAACGTTAAACACACGACCTAAAGTGTCTTCTCCAACTGGAACTGAAATTGGAGCGCCAGTATCTTCGACTTTCATACCACGACGAAGACCATCGGTAGATTCCATGGCGATTGTTCTTAAAACACCATCACCGAGTTCAAGTGTAACTTCAAGAACGATGCTTTCATCTTCGGACTTGATTACACGTAAGGCGTTGTTAATATCAGGTAAATTCTTATCGATTGGGAATTTTACATCGACAACAGGGCCGATTACTTGAACGATTTCACCTTCACTCAAAACATCTACCTCCTTTTCTTTATTACTCTAAGGCATTTGCACCACTGATAATTTCAGTAATTTCAGTGGTAATCTGTGCCTGTCTAGCACGATTTAATTTTGTAGTTAAATTTGATACTAAATCATTAGCGTTATCAGTTGCACTCTGCATTGCTGTCATTGAACTAGCATGTTCAGCAGTTTTTGCATCTAAGATAGCACCATAGATAGTTGAACGAGCATATTGAGGAAGTAACTTCATTAATACGCTGTTAACATCTGGTTCAATATCATATTCTAATTCTTTATGTGCTTCAGCTTCTTTAACACCAATATCTAAATCGACAATTGGTAACATTTTTTCAACACGGAAAGCAGATGACAATGAATTTACATGGTGCGTATAACATACATAAAGCTGATCATATACGCCATTCAAGAACATCTTAATAGCGGTTGAAACAATTGGTAAAACTTCATCAAAAGTAGGCACATCAGAAACACCATCTTTTTCATAAACAACATTAACGTTATTTTTCTTAAAGAATTGTGCTCCAACAGATCCAACAGCAAGAACTTTCACTTCACGTCCTTGTGCACGTTCGTCATCAAAAATACTCATCATATTCTTAATAACTGAACTATTGTAAGAACCTACCAATCCACGATCACCAGTAACAACTAAGAATCCGGTTGTCTTGATATTCTTACGTGGTTGAATCATATCAGCAGTAATACCTAGACCAAAGACATCAGTATAATCGATCTTAGAGATATTATTTTTATCAATTGAAATATCTCTTTCACGTAAACTATCAACCACTTGTGAACTAATTAAGTGAGAAATAGTTTTACGAACATGATCGTTATAAACTGTATAATCCTTATCACGATTTTCTGTTTGATTCAACTTTGATGCAGAAACCATTCTCATAGCTTCTGTAATTTTACCAGTTTGTTTAACTGAAGCAATTTTTCTCTTTAACTCAAGTAAAGATGCAGGCATAATCTACCTCCTATTTTTCACTTGGTGTAAAGCTTTCACTGAATTCCTCAATAGCTGCTGATAATTCCTTGTCATCTGGTAATTTACCGGTTTCACGAATTGTCTTAAGCAAATCAGCATGACTGCTATCAAAATTATCAAACAATTCATTTTGGAAACGACTAATGTCTTCGACTGGAATAGCATCAAGATAGCCATGAGTCAAAGCATAAAGAATTAAAACTTGCTTTTCTACAGGAATTGGATCATGAAGTGGTTGCTTCAAAACTTCAACAGTTCTTTGACCTCTATTAAGCTTAGCTTGAGTTGCTTGATCAAGATCACTACCAAATTGGGCGAAACTTTCAAGTTCGCGATAAGCAGTAAGGTCAGTACGTAAAGTACCAGCAACCTTCTTCATTGCCTTGATCTGAGCATTACCACCAACACGAGAAACTGAGTTACCAGCGTCAATAGCTGGACGAGTACCAGCAAAGAATAAATCACTTTGCAAGAAAATCTGCCCGTCAGTAATTGAAATTACGTTGGTTGGAATATATGCAGAAATATCTCCGGCTTCAGTTTGAATAATTGGCAAAGCTGTCAATGATCCACCACCAAGTTTGTCACTTAACTTAGCACTACGTTCAAGTAAACGTGAGTGCAAGTAGAAGACGTCACCTGGATAAGCTTCACGACCAGGCGGACGACGGAGAAGCAAGGAAAGTTCACGGTAAGCAACAGCTTGCTTGGATAGGTCGTCAAATACGATCAATACATCCTTGCCATTGTACATAAATTCTTCACCCATTGCGGTACCAGCATATGGTGCAATATAAAGCATAGGAGCTGGTTCGCTTGGGCCCGCTTCAACAACAATAGTGTAATCCATTGCGCCAAAACGCTTTAAAGTTTCTACTTGAGTTCTAACGGTTGATTCCTTTTGACCAATAGCAACGTAAATACAAATTACGTCTTGTCCTTTTTGATTAAGGATAGTATCAATAGCCAAACTAGTCTTACCAGTCTTACGGTCACCAATAATCAATTCACGCTGACCACGACCAATAGGAACTAAGGCATCAATAGCCTTAATACCAGTTTGAAGTGGTTGATTAACTGATTGACGGTCCATAACACCTGGAGCTTTAGCTTCAATAGGACGAGTCTTGTCAGACTTAATTTCACCTAAACCGTCCACTGGTTGACCCAATGGGTTAACTACTCTACCGATTAAGGCGTCACCAACAGGAACTTCCATGATTCGACCAGTTCTTTGAACACGGTCACCTTCACGAATATTGTCAAATTGACCTAAAATAATGATACCAACATCATTTGATTCAAGGTTTTGAGCAATACCAAATGAACCGTTATCAAATTTTAATAACTCACCAGACAATACATCATCTAGTCCGTGAGCTCGGGCGATACCATCACCAACATAAGTTACAACACCAACTTCGTTGATATCGAGCTTATCATCGTAATGTTCAAGTTGTTGCTTGATCAAGGAGCTAATTTCTTCCGCTTTAATGCTCAATGGTTTCACCTCTTTTAATTTTCATCAATTATTTGCGCACGGATCTTCTTCAGTTTATTTTTAACTGATCCATCAATCACGCGATCCTTAACTTGAAGAATCACGCCGCCTAATATACTTGGATCAACTTTATTCTCAAGACGCACTGCGTTTAAATCGTACTTCTTAGCAAAGCTTTCACTTAAACGCTCAAGTTGATCATCATCTAGCTTCACTGCAGTAGTTGCAGTACCAGATGCAATCTTATTTTCATTATCATAAAGTAAACTAAATTGATCAATAATATCAATCAAATCAGCAAAGCGATTATATTCAAGTAATAAATTCAAAAAGCCTTGTACTTCATCTGAAAAATCTTTTTCAACAGCAGTCAAAATAGACTTTTTATCTTTACTACTTAAAATAGGATCACTTAGGACACTGATGAATTTAGGATTAGCAATTGCTGCCTTTTTTAAAGCCATCATTTCATCATAAACTGTGTCCAACACTTTATTATCTTGCGCATAACCGAACAAAGCGGTACCATAGCGCGCAGCTACTTCTTCTCTACTTAAAGCCATTAATCATCCAACCCCTTAATAAATTGGTCGACTAAATCCTTTTGGTCTTCAGCAGATAAATTCTTGGCAATAACTTTTTCAGCAATTGCTACAGAAATATCAGCAACTTGATCACGTGCAGCATCCAAAGCATCTGATTTAGCTTTAGCAGCTTCTTCATTTGCTTTTTTACGAATAGCTGCAGCATCTTCATTTGCACTAGCTACAATTTCTTTGCTTGTATTTTGCGCATTAGTTTTAGCGTCAGAGAGAATCTGTGTTGCTTCTTGTCTTGAGTTCTTCAAGGCAGCTTCACGCTCATTAGCAAGCGTTTCAGCTTTTTTACGATCACTTGCAGCTGAATCCAAGTCACTAATAATTTTTTGTCGCCGTTTTTCCATCATGTCTGATACTGGACCCCAGGCATAATGCTTAATCAATAGCATCAAGATGGCAAAACAAAGTAAATACCAAATAGCATTACCTAGGTAAATATGATGTGAGGCGGCAAACAATGTTTGAATAGTCATTTACTGCCCTTCTCTCTTTATACTTAAATCCTTCAAATAAAAATTTTTGTTTTTTATTAAAGGAAAAGAATCAAGAAGGCAACAACAATAGCCAAAATAGGAACGGCTTCGATCAAACCAACACCAATGAACATTGTTGCTCTTAAATTACCCGCACTTTCAGGTTGACGAGCCATACCTTCAATTGTCTTTGAGATAACTTTACCGTTACCTAATGATGCAGCTAAAGCAGCTAATCCAGCTGCAATGGCTGCAGCGAGATATTTAAAAGCTTCTGACATAAAAGTCATAAATTTATACCTCCAAAAATTTATTCTGTAGTAACTTTCTTACCAATGTAAACCATTGACAAAGTTACGAAAACATATGCCTGGATAGAGCCAATGAAGACAGAGAAACCTTGCCAAACCATGGCTAATGGAGCTGCTAGAATCAATGTAAATGGTCCACCAGCATGTGCTAGATCATTACCAATTAATGTTAGCAAAACTTCACCAGCATATATATTCCCATAAAGACGTAATGATAAGGTTAAGAAGTTGGTAAATTCTTCAATTACATTAACTGGAAGTAAAAAACCAACTGGTTGCGCATAATTCTTTAAATATCCGCCTACACCAAATCTTTGTACGCCGAATGTGAACGATAGAAGCAAGGTCATCATTGCAAACGACATTGTCGCTACTGGATCGGCAGTTGGTGATTTAATAAACACCCAATCATCAACTTTGACTTCTAGGAACATTCCCAATTGGTTCATAAACCAAATGAAAAGGAATAAAACGAAAGCATATAATGACAAGTGCTTCTGAGCATCTACATCGCTAACGTTATCTTTTACAATACCGTCAGTAAAATCTAATAGATATTCAAATACATTTTGTCTTTTATTTGGTTTCATTTCTACTTTTCGTGCAAGCCAAACGCAGATAAGAAAAACTGCCAAAGCCATTAGCGTTGAACCAATGATCCCAGTAAGATCAAAATTCAAGCCCATGAATTTAAAAACAAATGATTTCTCCATTACTTCGTGACCTCCCTTCTCGTGTTGAATAAAACTCGAACACGTAAATCATCTTAACACCAAATATCTTCTTTGTGTAAAATGAAAGCGCATTAGAGTAAATATTTTTTGTGAAAAGGTGTTTACTTAGTACCGAAGAGTCTGTCACCGGCATCTCCCAAACCAGGGAAAATGTAACCATTGTCCAGCAATTTATCATCTTCTGATGCAGCATAAATATCAACATCAGGATTTTCTTCTTGGACTGCCTTAATACCTTCTGGAGCTGCTACTAAAACTGCCAATTTAATATCCTTAACACCACGCTTCTTTAATGCAGCGATAGCGTCATTAGCAGAACCACCAGTAGCAAGCATTGGATCAACAACTAAACATTCACGTTCAGCAATATCCTTTGGAGCTTTAAAGAAATATTCATGCGGCTTCAAAGTTTCTTCATCACGATACATACCAATAACAGCAATCTTAGCTGATGGTACCATCTCAAGAACACCGTTAAGCATTCCCATACCTGCACGCAAAATCGGCACAATTGTCAATTTCTTGCCGGCGATTTCTTTTTGGACTGTCTTACCCATTGGTGTTTCAATTTCAACATCTTCAAGTGGTAAATCTCTAGTAATTTCATAGGTCATTAATCCACCGATTTCACCAACAATTCTACGAAATTCGTTTGAACCTGTGTCCTTGCGACGAATAATTGTTAATTTGTGCTGAATCAAAGGGTGATCCAAAACTACAAACTTTCCCATATATGCCTCCTATTAACAAATAACTTAATTCATTAAATATTTTAATCAAAAACGCAAAGGGTTTAAAGCCCTTTGCGTTTTATTTTTTATTTATTCAAATGATGGCCGCCTGCTGCCTTATTAAGTCGGTTCATATAAGCTAAACTTTCTTCGCCTTCATCAAAGCCTTGAACATATATTGTTTCTACGTTATCTTTATCATCAAAATATCGTAGACTGCCAAATAGATTATGATCAGCATCTACTAAATCATTACCCAAATTAAATTTATTTTCATCGGGTAAATCAATATTAGCCAGAACAGACTCTAAAGCAGCAACACCTGTTTTTTCATTAAAATTGATTTTAGAAAAGTCAGCAGGATCGTCAACTACAATTACAGGTTCACTTGGAGCGTAATGACGATACTTCATCCCTGGAGCTTTTGGTACATCTTTATCAGATACTTTTCCAGTATTGATTAATACTTTTTCACCTAAAACTTCGCTTAATTCTTCCGGGGTAATCTCACCTGGACGAAGTACAATTGGAGTTTCTACAGATAAATCAATAATTGTTGATTCAAGTCCTACACGAGTGGGTCCCCCATCAATAATACCGGCAATTTTTCCTTTTAAGTCATGATAAACATGCTCTGCGGTAGTAGGACTAGGTTTAGTGGAAGTATTGGCAGAAGGTCCAACAATTGGATAACCCAATTTTGCAATTAAATCATGCGTTAATGAATCATCTGGGCAACGAAAAGCCACAGTCTTTAATCCACCAGTAACTGCATCAGGTAAAGTGTTAGGTTTTACAAATAAAAGAATGGTCAAAGGACCTGGCCAAAAATGCTTAATTAATTTTTTAGCTCTTTCTGGAACTTCTTTTGCATAGCGTTCCATCATCTTTTCATCTGAAACCGTAACAATTAAAGGATTATCGCTAGGACGGCCTTTGGCCGCATAGACTCCTCTAACAGAATCCTCTTTTGTTGCGATTGCTCCAAGTCCATATACAGTTTCAGTTGGAAAAGCTACTAACTCACCTTTTGCTAATAATTCAACAGCATCATCTAGTTGATCTTTTTTAAAAATTTTTGTTTCTATCATTTTTGCCACCTTCCGTGAACCATTCGTGGCTTACCTGCCATATCTTTTCTAAATTCAATATCAAAATCAGGTAATTCTTCAGCAAACAATTCTCTTAGTTGATCTTCCTCACTAAAGCCAAACTCTAAGAAAAATTCTCCGTGACTATTTAAATGAGCCCGCACTTGTTTGGCAAACCTTCTATAGAAGTCTAGACCGTCTTTTCCACCAAATAAAGCCTCTTCAGGTTCATTTTGTAATACATTTTTATCCATTTCATTCTTTTCACCAGTTTTAATATATGGTGGGTTTGAAATGATTAAATCAAATTTTCCCAGTCCAATTAAAACATTAGCTTTACGAGTGGTGACATCAAGATTATAGTTTAAGAAATTTTCTTCACTTATTCTTAAAGCATTATCTGTAACATCACTAGCATACATAGAAATATCTTTAATGCCCTTTTTTTCAGCTTCTTTTAAAAGAGCAACAGTAATACATCCCGATCCAGTACCTAAATCAAGTACAGTGTCACCGTTTTTAAGTGATTCAAGCGCCCATGTAACCAATTCTTCAGTTTCAAAACGTGGAATTAATACACCGCGTTGAACCATGATTTTATAACCTAAAAACCAAGCGTAACCCAAAATATATTGTGGAGAAACACCTTTAGCTAGTTTCTTTATATCTTTATTCGCCTGTTTAATTTGGTCATCAGACAAAGTCATGTCCTGTTTCAATTCAAATTCACTAGGCGTTAAATTAAGACGTTCAGCTAAAACATAATCAACATCTTCTGGACGGACATCTTCAGCAGTTTCCACCGCCTTAGCTCGAATTTCCTTTAAAGTTTTAGGCATTATCAGCCAACTCCTCTAATTGCTTAGTTTGATTATAAAGAATCAATGCATCAATAATTTCATCTAATTCACCATTCATTACACGGTCAAGTTTATTAAGAGTTAAACCAATACGGTGATCAGTGACTCTGTTTTGTGGGTAATTATATGTTCTAATTCTTTCTGAACGGTCACCAGTACCAACAGCATTCTTACGCTTAGCATCATATTGAGCTTGATTTTGACTTTCATAGTAGTCATAAACACGAGATTTCAAAATTTGCATCGCTTTTTCACGGTTTTGCTGTTGACTACGTTGATCCTGCATTGCTACTACAATACCGGTTGGAAGGTGAGTCATACGAACGGCACTTGAAGTCTTGTTAATGTGCTGACCACCGGCACCACTTGAACGATAAACATCAACACGAATATCTTTTGGATCAATATCAATATCTACTTGTTCATATTCTGGCATAACTGCTACGGTTGCAGTTGAAGTATGAACACGACCTTGAGATTCAGTTACTGGAATACGTTGAACACGGTGAGCCCCATTTTCATACTTTAATTTTGAATAAACCTTATCACCAGTAATCATAATCGCAACACGCTTATAACCACCAACTTCAGTTGGTTCTGAATCGATCATTGAAACATTCCAATTTTGACGTTCAGCATATTTTTCATACATTCTAAGCAAATCACCAGCGAATAATGATGCTTCATCCCCACCAGCTGCTCCACGAATTTCCATAATAATATCTTTATCATCATTAGGGTCTTTTGGCAGCATTAAAATCTTGATTTGATCTTCAAGTTCGGGAATTTCTTTTTCTAATTCAGCATTTTCTTCTTTAGCCATTTCAATTAAATCAGAATCTGTTTCATTAGAAATAATTTCTTTATTATCTTCAATTTCTTTTTTATTTTCTTTATATTTCTTGTACTTTTGTACAACTTCGCGCAAATCAGCTTCTTCTTTAGAAATTTCCATGTAGCGTTTAGTATCATTAATGACTTCAGGATCCGCCATCATTTCTTGAAGTTCTTCATAGTGGGCTACTAAGCTCTCTAATTGAGCCATAACTTTATCCATAAAATTAATTCCTCTCTATCTCACAACATTGGGGTGAAAGTAGTGATAACGACAAACTGGGTAGTAACTTTCATCTCCACCAATTTGTACTTGTTCACCTTCGTATACAGGCTTGCCATTATTTATTCTTAAATTCATTGTTGCCTTATGGCCACAATAATGACAAATGGTTTTCATCTCTTCTATTTTATCAGCAAAAATCAACAAGTTCTCGCTACCTTCAAATAGATGATTTTGAAAATCGTTTTTCAAACCAAACGTCATCACAGGTATATTGAATTCATCAACAATTTTAGCGCATTCTAAAACATGATGCCGCTTTAAAAATTGCGCTTCATCAATTAAAACGCAAGCCAACTTACCATCACCATCTGCTAAATCATGGTTGTTCATCTCTTTAATATATTCAAACAAATCCATTTCTTCTGTAATTGGGATTGCTTTACGATGAATTCCTATTCTTGAAGCAACTGTTCCTACGCCACTACGATTATCAAGCCCGCTTGTCATTAAAGCAATCTTGCGACCTTGAGCCTCATAATTATGCGCCACTTTTAAGATTTCGATCGTCTTACCACTACTCATTGCACCGTAACGAAAAAATAATTGCGCCACTTTTGGCCCCTCCCTTTTGATCAAAAAGTCTTCGCTTTAATAGTATAGAGGAAAAATCAAATTTGTGCAGTTAAATGAATGGTAAAACCTCGTTTTAATCCCTACTCTATGCTAAACTAAAACATAGTTTTAAAGTGAGGGATGTACATGAGTTTTAAATCAGGAATCGCTAAAGTTGCTGGAAAATCTAGTTATTGGTTTTTACACAATGTTTTAAAAGGTGGTACTAGTTTTCCTGGCAAATTTGCAATGAAAATCGATCCAAATGTTCTTAACTCTTTAGCCAAAGGTTATGAAACAGTGATTGTTACAGGTACCAATGGTAAAACTATGACAACTGCTTTGATTGTTGAAGCATTGAAGAAAAAATATGGTGACGTTTTAACTAATCCATCTGGTTCAAACATGCAACAAGGTATTGTCACAGCATTTTTAGCTCATAAAAATAAGCATGTTAAACGTAAAATCGCTGTATTAGAAGTTGATGAAGCTAACGTAAAAATGGTTACGAAATTGCTTCATCCCAGCGTCTTTGTTTTAACTAATATTTTCCGTGATCAAATGGATCGTTATGGTGAAATCTATACCACTTATGAAAAAATTGTTGATGGTATTAAACTAGCACCTGACGCTACAATTATTGCCAATGGTGACGCCAGCATCTTTTCATCAGTAGATTTACCAAATAAGAAAATTTTCTACGGTTTCAAATTGCCTGACGATAAAAAAGAGAATGATTTTAAAGCACCAGTTAATACTGATGGCGTTCTTTGTCCAAAATGTGATCATATTTTACATTATCATGAAAGAATTTACGCAAACTTAGGTGACTTCTTCTGCCCTAACTGCGGCTATCATCGTCCTGATTTAACTTTTACCGTTAACAAGATTCTTGAACAAACACCTAACAGCGTAAAATTCCAAATGGGTAATAAGGATTATTCGATTAATATTGGTGGTACCTACAATATCTATAACGCTTTAGCTGCATATTCTGTTGCTCGCCATTTTGGTTTAACTGAAGCAGAAGTTGCACAAGCATTTGCTGAAAATAAGCGAATCTTTGGCCGTCAAGAATTGATTCACTACGGCGGAAAAGACATTGATTTAATCTTGGTTAAGAATCCGGTTGGACTTGATGAAGTTCTTCATATGCTTAACACTGAAAAAGATGATTATTCATTAGTAGCTTTATTAAATGCAAACCATGCCGATGGGATTGATACTTCTTGGATTTGGGATGCAGACTTTGAAGGACTTGATCGTAGCAAGATTAAGAAAGTACTTGTTGGTGGCCAGCGCTGGCACGACATGGGATTTAGACTTGAAATCGCTGGTTTTGATCCAGGCAAGATGAGTACTAATCCAGATGATGATAGCTTGATTGAAGAAATCAAGAAATTACCAACCAAGAAGGTTTACATTCTTTCAACTTATACTGCAATGCTTGCACTTAGAAAGAAAATGGCTGAAAAGAAAATTATCAAAGCTGGTATGTAAAACTGAAATGATCCGTAAGATCTTACGGATCATTTTTTGTACAAAAAAAGGCTACGACCCATGTCGTAGCCTTAATTATATTGAGATATTGGGGCTCAAATCACATCGTCTCAATGCCTTGGTATATCTGCATTTTTAAACCTAAAAAATAATATTGATTAGAATATTGATTATTTACCCTCTACCAGACGCACAAGCTTGTTAGCTGTATCCTTTTTCTGGTCGTCTGTAACGTGGGTATAAATATTCATGGTCGTGTTAGTCCTAAACGTGCTTTAACTTCATTCATTGATGCACCAGCTTCAAATAATAAAGAAGCGTGAGTATGTCTAAAGCCGTGAATTTTAATTCTTCTTAAATCGTACTTCTTACAAATAGCCACATTCCACTGCCGTGGTTTTGACATTGAAAGATAACCATTATTAATAGTAGGAAAAAGCAAATTATCAATATTTAAGAAGTTGTAGCCTAACTCAAGCATGGTCTTTTGTTGCATTAACCGCCACTCTTTTAAATATTCCATTGTGGTTGCATCCATGTCTAAAGTTCTGAAACTATTTTCAGTTTTAGGCGTGTCTTCATACAATTCATTATTTAAACCAACGGTAACATCCTTATTAATGCTAATAGTATTATCCTTAAAATTAATATCCGACCATTTAAGTGCCAGTGCCTCACCTTTACGCATCCCTGAATAAGCTAACAATCTAAAGAAAACAAAATACTTGAAGTTGTATTCTTTTGCATTCCTTAGAAAGGTGTTTAATTCATCCTTTGAGTAAAAGTCGGTGAATGGTTTAGGTTCATTTTTAGCTTTAGGTGGGATAACCTTATTCATTGGATTCTTACTAATCAGTTCTAAATTATTGATGCCGTAGTTCAAAACATTATTCGTATAACGCATGAACCGCTTATAAGTCTTAGGTGCATCATTAAACCAAATATTTACGGCTTTCTGACAGTCTAGAACGGTTAATTTATCAATATACTTACTACCTAATTGCTTTAGGATATGGTCTTCAAAATAACGTGTAGTAGTAGCATATGTGCTAGTCTTAACGGTTTCACGATAAAGCTTAAGCCACATTTCATACAGCTTATTAAAAGTAATATGCCCTTTACTTTCTGGGATATACTCACCCTTAATTATTTTAAGTTGATAGTTTAAATATGCCTCTTGTGCTTCTTTCTTTGATTTATAGCCTTGTTTTCTAATTTGAATTGAATGTCCTGTTGTTTCATCAACACCCACATATAAATTAAACCCATAACGTTTTTTACCACTAGGCGTGGTGTATTCCTTAATATCATTATTCATGTTAATAACCTCTTTTAATTAGTACGTGTGCAGGTAGACTAATCTTAAATATTTAACATGAATTGAATATGTGGGTTGCCTCATTTTAGGGCAACCCGTGGGATGCAGGTTTAATAATTATCAGTTAATTAGAACGAACTAGGCTTTAGAATCACGATGTCAGCATTAAGAATTGTGTTTCATTAAATTTAATGCTCGCTTAGTTTCTGGGCTTAAACTAGCAAAGAAAATAGCATTAATAATTAATTCTTTAATATCGCTATCGCTGTATTTATCCTTAGTAGTTAACAGTCGATTAACTGATTTATCATTAAAAATAAAATTGAAGTTAGTTTTCCAAAAATCTAAGTCAGTATCTTTCGGGATACTGATTTTATTTTGCTCACAATATTTTTCAATTTCTTCTTTAGCAGATAACACAGGATTAGTGAACGGTGGTTCAATCTCATAATCTTTGGTATATGGTTCTTTGTAAGCATTATCCAAACATTTATAAATATGCTCTTTTGAATAACCATGGCCCTTTAAATAGTCCACTGAAACATTAAAGAAGTTAGCCAATGCTTGCCACGTGGGTTCGTTGGGCTGTCTATCCCCTCTTTCGTATTTAGCTAAAGCATCAGGGGTTAACGTTAAAAGATCATTGCTTTTTAAAAGTTCTGTAGTTTTCTTAAGTGATAATTTTTTATTTTCCCTTATTTCTCTTATTCTATTCATTTTAATATTCACCTCTTTAGCATATAATAGCATTTTTTATTTAAAAATAATACATTTTCGTATTGATTATACAAAAATGTATTGTATAATTTACTCATGAATACAAAATTGTATTGATGAAAGGAAGTACAAAAATGAGTAAAGAATATTTAACTTTAAAAGAGGCTATGTCATACATGGGATTCACCACGTACGACAGTTTAAGAAAAGTTATTAAGCTAGGATTACCTGTAATTAAGTTCGGTAACTCTAAGCGCATTAGCAAAACCGCTATTGATGATTTCATGCAATCCCACACGGCGGTAGTGCATCCCACAAAGGAGTTGGTAAACAATGACTAATTACAGTTCAGACGGTTCAAACGTGGTTGATCGTTGGTATAAAGACGGTTACCTCTATTGTGCATTTGTAGACGGTACGATTATGGAATATGGACGAAATAAGATTCCTGAAAGATATATAGAGGTTATGAGAAATGAACTAGCCCAAACCGTCTACGACTTGCAAGGTGGTAAATATGATTTTGACGACTTTGAACCCGAGGAGGCTTAAACAATGAACAGCAAATTAGTTATAGATATGCAAAGAGACCTACGAGCACATGGCATTAATTTAAGCCTTGAACAAACCTATCAGCATTTACTAAAAGCTAATTTTATTGATGCCGAGGGTGAACCGACCGAGTGGGCTATTAAAAATGGTTATGTGGGCGTTGAATATTCCTACCCACAAGGGATGCCTACGCAAGATGAAAGCGACATTTTAACGGTACTGGGATATTTACCGCAAAGCGCTATTCACCATAACGACTGTCCTAATTTATCTGGGATTGATAAAGAACCACTTAAAAAGGCTATCAAACAAGCTTTACATGATGATGCTATTTCTATAAACGGACGAAAAAAATGGAAAAATGTTTTATTAGATTTGGAGGCTTAAACCATGAACAATGAAATTAAATTGCACCAAGCATTATATGAAATGAAAGCCGTAGCGGAACAGCTTTACCCACTTTATAAAGCATTAACAGATGAGATTGAACAATTAACAGAAGATGACCCCAACGACCCTATCACAACCAAAAAGACGCTTAAATATTTAAGTGAAGATGTTTTCGACTTAGGGACAAGATTAATAGATAACGCTAAATCAATAGAAAAGGAATGATAACCATGGAATTTAAATTAGATGAACAGCAAGAAACAGAAATCAAAACCTATGTATTAAATGTGGTTAAAGATGCAATCAAGCAAGCCTTACTTAAACCGCAAAGAAATTGCCAAATATTTTGGCGTTGCCGATTCAACTATTACATACTGGGCTTCTTTAGGAATGCCGGTGGCTAATATTGACGGTCGCAAACTCTATGGAAAAGCAAGTATAACAGCGTGGCTTGCGTCCCATGAGATGCCGTCCCAAAAGCAAAATAAAAAGCCCGTAACTATGGGCGTAGTTAAGGACTAAAGAATATTAATTGTGCAGGTAGATTAATCTTAAGTATTTAACTAAAAGGTGGTGGTTTAAATTGAGTTACATATAATATCGGATTATTAATAATTTATGTGAAAGGAACTTTTGTACATGGAAAATATAACACCTAAATTAGATCAAAAACTTGTAGATGAATTTAATAATTCTCCTAATAGTTTAACATACCTTAAAAGTATATTGAGAAATGATGGTCATGAGAGAAGGCAACTATTAAAAGATAAAAGCGATAAGAAAGACAAGAATATTATTTTGCCTATGAGAACAGTAACAAATATTCTTGAATACCACATTATTTGGGCTGTTTTAGGCAACGACAAAGAAGATTGGCAAAAATCGGCTTTATATTTTTACAATACTGAAAGTGGTATCTATGAAAAAGATTCATTATTGATTGAAGAATTGATAAATACAGTTGAGCCACAAATTACAGAAAGAAATATAAAAGAAGTTAAATCTAAACTTAGGATTGAGAGCAAAAGGCTTTTTCTAACAAATGACCCTAATTTATATGCTTTAGGCAATGGAATTTTTGATGCTAAAAAGCATAAGCTATTAGCATATTCCCCTAAATGTGTTTTTACATCTAAGATAGCTGTAAATTATAATCCTAATGCTCAAGAGCCCCGATTTGATAATTGGAGTTTTAGCAAGTGGATTAATGAAGATATAGCAGAAAACAAGACAGACAAAATAAAACTTATTTGGCAAACAATTAAGGCTGTAGTGAATAGTAATTATAGTTATCATTCCGCCGTTTTCTTGATTGATAGTAAAAAAGGGTCAGCAGGTAAAGGAACGTTTGAAGCATTATTAGAAAATATTGCGGGACCAAATAATTACGCAACGATTAAACTGAATCAATTTGAAAAAGCACCAATTTTAGCGACTATAGTAAACAAACCACTTGTAATAGGCGATGATAATGACCCTAACAGGGCGGTTGATTCAAGCGAAAATTTCAAAAGTGCGTCAACTGGTGACCCTATTGTTATCAATGACAAATTTGAAAAGGCTTATTCTTATAAACCTACATGCTTAATCGTTCAATCGTTAAACGCTTTACCCGTCTTTAAAGATAATACTGATGCCACATATCGGCGTATTAGAGTAATTAAATTCAACAAGAAATATATTGAAAATGCTAAAAATAGAAGGGTCAAAGATGAATACATTTCTAATAAAGAATTACTGGAATGGATTGTTAAAAAAGCGATTGATGTAAAAATTGATGGTGTAATGATTCGTACACAAGAAAGTAATGAGATTTTAAAAGAAAACCAGATAGACAGCGATTCATTTCTTCAATTTACTAATGATATTATTGTTCCTACAACCAATGGCTATAGATTTAAAGATGACACCTATCAAGCCTATAAAAAATGGTTTGAAATTACAGGTCATCAATTTGGACTTGAAACTTACAGAGGCTTTAATAAAAGGATGCGTGAAGACATTGGATTAAAACAAAGTAGAAAAATGAGAAACGGTCGCAAAATGGATGTTTGGTTAAACATTCAATTAAAAACCGATTCGGGTAATTTGAACGATATGGACTTAAAAGACTTGAATGGACGCGAAAATAATTAGTTTAAGTCCATGCTAAAGCCTTGATATTACTACAATATATATACTTTGGACTTAAAAGACATAAATATAATAAAAGTAAAACAAGTCAAATAAAATTTAACATATATATAGTTTAAAAAAGAACGTGTTTTTAGCGTCCTTTGTGTCCTGTTCTTACAGTCCCAACGCTTTACAACTTTGTTAAATAAGTCCAATGGACGTGTTTTTACGTCCACACTTTGTATTTGAATTAAACAACTCGCCAAAACAACAAACCACCTCTACGCCAATAGCAGTGGTCTGCTAGAAAGAAAATTACTTATGACACATAGAAGAGCAAAAATAACTAATCCTGATTCCATACAGTCTAACATTATGCAATTCATTAAAGAAACTGAATGTAATTACGGTCATACCATAGCCAGAAATATGGCTAATGATTTAACACGACTGGCAGTTATAGCTCAAACAAACGATTATTTAAGCGAACTAGATTCGCCACGATTTATTATTAGGTTCAAGCTTCATCCCACTACTGGTAGGTTAATCGTTGAAACCATTAACGACAAAATGAAAGGCTATCGTTATACATGTTCACCAGATCGTATACATAGACATCGAGCAAAATATTAATTATTAGGTGTATTCCATTCAAGGGATACACCTATTTTGTTATCATGATGTTAAGTGAGACCGATTTAAAATTGAATTGATTTAAAAACTAATGATAATTTCGCTATTGTTTTGAATAAGAGCGGATTTACTCAACCAATCTTATTTTGGGACTTTAGCTCTACTTATACAAATAAATACTAATATAATTCTCTACCCTTAAAATGACCGTTTTAGGGGCTTTTTACTTACTTAGAAAACCTTATGTAAACTAAGTTATATTAGTGATTGGGGCGATTTTGATTAATGGCGAATTCGGCACATGCTAGGTGTAGAAAAGTAGAGTTTTTCGGGGTTTTTAGGTGTGATAAATTGGGAAAAATACGGGATTTCACCAGCGTATCTACAGATACGGAGGTATACCGTTTCTTATTAATGCTTAAATCGGCGCAATAATTGTTAACAATTGCTAACATTCTAGCTTTTTTTAGCTCTACCTATACATACGTATCCACAGATACGGAGGTTTCAATACACCCTCAAAGAACTTCAGTTAATTTAAAACCTGTCAAAACCTTACTAAAAAATTTCCGCCTTTTTTCCTAATATGGTGGCTTTTTTTAACCGTGGCTAATGTAGTACAAACGTTTTAGCTGCACGCATCGAAGCAATTTAACCCACTGTCAGCAATAGAAAAAAATCAGGTTTATTCAGGTTTTCGCCCTTAAATGTTGCATTCCAAAACCGCAGAAAAGTTCAGTTTTCGGGGCTTTTTTTTAGGCTAAAAAAATATGTCGCATCCCTTGTGGTATATGGCTTTTAGTCCTATCTGCTTAATTTAAAGCCTGAACTATTTTTACACTATTAAGCATAGTCATACTAAATCACTAATAAAATCGCTCTATACCCTCTTAAAATCAATCTGACAGCATACTAAAAGCACTAGTAAATTACTTACTGGTGCTTATTTTTTATTTAAATTCTAACAGTGGATAAACCTTGTTCTTAATCTGTTCCTGTTTAAATATTTCAGTAAATTTTTTAAGAGCTTGGTTAGCTAAATCGTTGCTTTTACCTTGACTATAACTAATTAATTCTCTTACTTTTATCATGCTTGTACGCTTAACAAACCGCTCTACAATAATCGTTTTATAGGGATGCTGTGGCGTGTCTTCAAGTCTATTGATAGTTAACCATGTTACGGCGAAAATATTCCAATAATAGCCCACACGGCTTTTATCCTTTAAATTAATTTTGGTGGTTATCTGACTACCTGATAATAAATATAATCTTGGATAGTCTTCTTTAAAAAAATGCCTTACGCCCTTGTTGTATTTAATCATAATTAAACCACATCCTAATGCTTAATGTATTACTTTTAACTATATTTTACCTAAAAATAAAACCAACGCTTTTTATCGTTGGTTCATTGGTTATTAACATAAATATGATACATGCTTATTATATCATGGCTAAACATCTAAGATCAGCCCACCTACACACTAAAATAATTTCAACTAGACCAATTTTATATTTTTTGATGCTAGTAAATGACAGTCAAAATATTGCTTAGAATATTGTATTATTTTGCTTATTTTCACCTAATTTCAGAAAATCGCAAAAAACAAAAATGCCTTAACACTGGGCTTTTAAAGCTTTCAGCATTAAGACATTTTCTCAAAATTGAGATATTGGGGCTCGAACCCAAACATCCAGGAACCAGAATCCTGTGCCTTACCAATTTGGCTATATCTCAGTAAATCACCCGTACGAGAATTGAACTCATAACTCCACCTTGAGAGGGTAGCGTCTTAACCATTTGACCAACGGGCGAATCAACACTCATAATTATGCTTTTTTCTTCTATGCTTGTCAAGTCATTTTGTCTATAATAATTCAGTAGGAATGGTGAAATAATGATTAATTACAACAAAACACAACATTTGATTGAATCAATGGTTTTTGAACGTGTAGTCCCTGGTGTTAACTACGCTTTTATTAAAAATAAACAAATCTTCACTTCAACTACTGGCTTTGCAAGTATCTATCCCGAAGTTACCCAACTTAGTCCTTTTGCAGAATATGATTTAGCTAGTTTAACCAAAGTTTTAGCAACAGAGAATGTACTACTAAAGCTCTATGATCAAGGTGAACTTAACTTTACAGAACCACTAAAGGAATTTATCCCTACATTTAAAGACCCAAAAGTAAGATTATATCATCTGTTAACTCATACAAGCGGTATTAGAGGCTGGATCCCTCATCGTGATGAGTTAAGCCATGATGAATTATTAAATGCGTTAATCAACTTGCCAGTTACTGATGAGTTTGAGCATAAAATGCGTTACGCAGATACTAATTTTATCCTTTTAGGCTTGGTAATTAAAAGCATCTTTGGTGCCTCTGTTCAAGAAGTGGCTACCAAAGAGATCTTTGACCAAATGCCTTTAATCAATACTACATTCACACCGAATAAAAGCGAATGTGTTCCAACCGCAATCATTAACGATCAAGTATTACAAGGTATTCCCCATGATCCTAAAGCTAGACAACTAGGTTTAGATTGTGGGTCAGCCGGTCTATTTTCAAATATGCGCGATTTAATTACTTTTAGTCAAGGCTATCTAGGTCTAAAAAGAAATGTCCTTCCTTACAGTCAAGACACTGTTAGCGAATTGTTCGATGATAAAACACCTAAAGGCGTAAAACCACGTTCCTGGGGCTGGGATATTCGCTTTGATCCTAAATATCATTATCCTATTATTCTGCATACCGGCTTTACAGGTACTCTAATAATTTTGGATCGACTAAAAAAATCCGGCTTAATCCTATTAACTAATAGAGTCCATCCTACTGGCCACAACACTATTTTCTTGGCTATGCGCGAAAAAATTATTCGTAGCTTTTTAAATGAAAATTCTAAAATATAATAGAAAAAAGGCAACTGTGTGTCAGCTGCCTTTTTATCTCTCACTAAATTTCATCATTCGAGTTATATTATAACTTATTTTTATTTAACTGTCTTACTTTTTTCTACTTTAAACATTTTCCAATAACTAAATAAAATTATTAAACTAATCAGCAAAGTAAACCAGAACGCTGCTCGACTTCCTTCTGCGGTTGCTAGAGTATAAGGTATATTAGCTCTTTTTTGCCAAATAGACATGATTGAAGCTAAAATTGTAGTTCCAACTGAACCAGCAAGTTGTTGACTAGTTTGACAAACTGCTGTTGCATCTGCACGTAACGTTCCTTTTTCTACTTTTAGCGCTTCAGCCATTGTATTACTAAAAGCCATTCTATGTCCCAACATCATAATGCCATAGAAAACAATAATTAACATTGAAGTTAAATTCAAACCGAAAATAGCAAATAATAAACAACTAATTGCCATCAAAAATCCACCAGTATAAAGGGGTAAACGTGCACCTTTTTTATCATATAAACTACCAAAATATGGATTAAGTAATCCCGCAATGATACTACCTGGAAGTAAAATTAAGCCACCAATTAATGAACTTTGCTTTCCTACAATTTGAATATAATTGGGTAACACAAAACTAATGCCGATATTATTAAACTGAAGTAAAAAATATGCTAATGCACCATAAATAAATGCTTTTTGCTTGAACACTCCTAAATTAAGCAATTTTTTTGATGACCACTTTGATAATTTTACAAAACCACCAATTAATACAACCGTCACCACTAATAAAATCCACAATAGCGGGTTAGCAATACCATTACCAATTTGATTTACCCCAATGGTTAAAGTCATAAATGAAACGGCTAAAACAATAAATGATAACCAATCAAAACTATTTTTACTTTGTTCATGATACTTACCAATAACCGTTAAACCAGCAAAGAAAACAATAACTGCAAAAATTGTCACAAACACAAAAATGTAACGCCAATTCAAATAAAAAGTAACAATACCACCAAATGCTGGTCCTAAAGTTGGTGCCATAGCTACAACTAACCCAGCAATTCCCATATATGCTCCCCACTTAGCACGTGGCATAATTTCAGTCACTAGGTTAAACATTAATGGTGTACTAAGACCTGCACCTAAAGCTGAAATCAATCTACCTAAAAGTAAAATGGGAAAGTTCGGTGCAATTGCACTTATCACACTACCTACCATAAATCCAATACATGCTACGACAAACAATTGCTTAGCTGTAAAGCGTTCATTTAAATAGGACGAACAAATCATAATAATTGCAATCGCCAATAAATACCCTGTGGTAGTCCACTGTATTGTATCTAACGTTACATTAAATTCTTTCATCATTGTTGGAAAAGTTACATTTAGGCTCGTTTCAGTTAGTATCCCCACAAAAGACATAAATGCAGCAGATAAAACTGCTAATATATTTTTAGTATTCTCTTTCATAAATCCCCTTTTACAAACAAAAAGAGTAGAAACTCACTGTTTCTACTCTTTCTTTAATCAATAACTGATTATATTAAAATGCATACTATCGAATATGCTGAGTATATTTTTTATTAAAGACGCTTAGCTAAGTCGTCGTGTAAGTTTTCGTAGCCTGGCTTATTAAGAAGACCAAACATGTTACGCTTGTATGCTTCAACACCTGGTTGATTGAATGGATTAATACCATTCAAGTAACCTGAAATAGCAATAGCTAATTCAAAGAAGTAAATCATATAACCTAAAGTATGTGCAGTTTGATCTGGAATATTAATAGTCATAACTGGAACACCACCATCAGTGTGAGCCAAAACAACACCTTCGTAAGCACGATCGTTTACGTAGTTTAAGCTCTTGCCTTCCAAGAAGTTAAGTTGATCCAAGTTCTTTTCATCGCCTGGAATCTTAACATCATGACGTGGATTTTCAACACGAATAACAGTTTCAAATAAGTTACGTAAACCTTCTTGGATGTATTGACCAAGTGAGTGAAGGTCAGTAGTAAAGTTAGCACTTGATGGCCAAATACCCTTTTGATCCTTACCTTCTGATTCACCCATTAATTGCTTGCACCATTCACCAAACATTCTTAAACTTGGTTCGTAGTTTTCTACAATTTCAGTAGTGTAACCCTTGCGGTAAAGAATGTTACGGATTGCTGCGTATTGGTATGGAGTAGCCTTTGACAAATCAGTATCAGTGTAATCAGCACGAGCATCTGCTGCACCCTTCATTAATTCATCAATATCAGCACCTGAAGCAGCAATTGGAAGTAAACCAACAGCAGTAAGAACACTGTAACGACCACCAATGTCATCTGGAACTACAAATTCTTCGTAGCCTTCTGCATCAGCTTCAGTCTTCAAAGCACCCTTTTGACGGTCAGTAGTTGCGTAAATTCTCTTAGCAGCTTCTTCCTTACCGTATTTCTTGATTAACTTGTCCTTGAAGATACGGAATGCTACTGATGGTTCAGTAGTAGTACCTGACTTAGAAATTACGTTAATACTAAAGTCCTTGTCACCTACCCATTCAATAAGGTCATAGAGGTATGAACCTGAGAGTGAGTTACCACAGAATACAACAGTTGGCATGCCATTGTCTTCCTTGCCGTAGAAATTGCTATTCAAGAATTCAATTGCAGCTTGTGCACCAAGGTATGAACCACCGATACCAATACAAATCAAAACATCTGAATCTGATTGGATCTTCTTAGCTGCTTTCTTGATACGGTCAAATTCTTCTTTGTCGTAATCAACTGGCAAATTTAACCAACCGCGGAAATCGCTGCCTGCACCAGTACCATCACGTAATTCTTCATTAGCAGCATTAACCATTGCTTGCATTTCAGATAATTCATTTTCATGAATAAATGGAGTTAACTTACTACTATCAAATTTAATTAAACTCATAAATCTGCTTCCTAACTATTAAAAATTTTAACATTTTTATTTTAACAATCTTATTTCTTGAATACCAGTACCAATTATAAGCGCATTCACCTTTTTTTGAAAAGAATATATATTAAATAGCCTAAAATAGCGCCACAAGTGTTAAAAAACACGTCATCAATATCACTAACACCTGTCATTAATAAAAACTGTAGCGTTTCAATACCTATTGACAGAAACATACCTGAAATTGTAGTTTTTAAAAAAGATTCTTTTTTCGAAAATACAATTGGAAATAATATTCCAAAAGGTACAAAACAAAGTACGTTACCAAAGGAATTATAAAAGAAATCTAACCGACTAGGTGCATAAATCATTTTCCAAGTTTCTTTCATAAAAATTAAGTTAACGTCACTAAGTGGCCTGCTAAAATTTAAGTTAGGTTGCCAAGGAAAATACGTATCCCTAAATGTTGTTAACATCAAAATCAAAATCAAATAAAATGCAAAAATCCAGACACCGGCTTCTGATTTTATTGATCTTCTTCGACGCACAAACAGCAACCATATTAAACGTATAACAGCAAAAATCAAAAAATAAAAAACAGTTTTATCTAAAGCGAGCAAGGTTAGCTTAACTAATGCAAAATGATTGATATTTGTCGCATATTGTTTTGCCAAGAAACTATACAGCGGGCCAAAAAACAGCATACTTTGCCCCTTTCTAAAGTATTCATTATAGATTATACCCATTTTTCAATTGTCAAATTATTAAAAAAGAGATAACTCTTTGCAAAACGTTGTTTTAACCCGTTTCAACCTTTAAAATTAAAGGAAGTTAAAGGAGTAATCATGAAGAAAAAGAAACTTATTAACTTTATCCAAACTCGTACAGGCTTCTTAGTTCTTTTGGTATTTTGTTTTTGGATAAAATATATTTTTGCAGCTTATTTCGACTTCAACCTGGGTTTATCTGATCCATACCAACACATAATCATGTGGCTCAGTCCCATAGGTACAGCTACAATTTTAATTAGTATTGGTTTTTATTTTCCAAAACCAATTGTCTCCTATGTTGCTATGCTGGTAATGGACTTTGCTAATACGGCCCTATTATTTGCTAACATAATTTATTATCGCCAGTTTTCGGATTTTTTAACAATTAAAACAATGACGAATGCTGGTAAAGTATCACAAGGCTTAGGGAAAAGTACCGTAGCCCTACTTCATCCAACCGATATTATTATCTGGATTGATTTAATTGTTATCATCACATTATTGATCCTACATAAAATCAAAATTGATCAAAAATCCTATGGTCTTTCAACTCCATTCGCAATTACATCAGTCGGAGCTTTAATCTTAACTTTAAATCTCTTTTTAGCCGAAACTTCGCGTCCTCGTCTTTTAAGAAATACATTCGATCGTTCTTATGTAGTTAAATACTTAGGTATTGATGCATTTAGTGCCTATGACGGATTCAAAAGCGCACAAAACGTACAAGTTACTAAAAATGCCAATGCATCTGACCTAAACAACATTTTAAATTTCACCAAAAAGAATTATGCTAAACCGGCAAAATCTTATTTCGGTGTTGAAAAAAATCGTAATGTTATCGTTATTCACCTTGAAAGCTTCCAGCAATTTTTAATTAATTTAAAAGTTAATGGAAAAGAAGTTACTCCATTTTTAAACTCACTTTATAAAAACAAACATACTATCAGTTTTGATAACTTTTATCATCAAGTAGGTTTAGGTAGAACTAGTGATGCTGAAAATATGCTTGAAACTAGTACTTATGGAATTTCAGATGGCTCTTTATTTACATCATTAGGCTCTGAAAACACATTTCAAGCAGCACCACAAATTTTACGTAGTGATGGTTATACTTCAGCAGTCTTTCATGGCAATGTAGGTAGTTTCTGGAATAGAAACGATGTTTATAAAAACATGGGCTATAATTACTTTTTCGATAAAAATTATTATACTTCGCAAGCCAAAGATAGTAGTGGATATGGCCTAAAGGATAAATTATTATTTGCCGAAAGTATTAAATATTTAGAGCAAATGCAACAGCCGTTCTATACTAAATTCATTACAGTTACTAACCATATTCCATTTGATCTAGATAAAGAAGATCAAGATTCTAGCTTTAAAACGACTAACACTAGTGATCAAACAATAAATAATTATTTTGAAACAGCTCATTATTTAGATGAAGCTCTTCGAGAATTCTTTGATTACTTAAAATCTTCTGGTCTTTATAAAAATACTATGGTCGTCATCTATGGCGATCACTACGGTTTAAGCAACTCTGAAAATGAAACTTTAGCACCTATTATTGGTGAAAGTTCTGATACCTGGAATACTTATAATAATGTCCAAATGCAACGTGTTCCATTTATGATTCATGCTAACAATTTAAAAGGTAAAATAAATCACGAAATTGCTGGTGAGATTGATGTTTTACCAACTTTACTGCATTTATTGGGAATCAATACCAAAGAATATGTTCAATTTGGTAGCGATATGCTTTCACAGAATAGACAAAACTGGATCGTTTTTCGAAATGGTACAATTGTTAGTGAAAAATACGTAATAGTTGGGGCAAAAGGAATTAAAGGCACAGTTTATAATCGTAAAAATGGTAAACAAATTATTAACTTTACCTCTCAAGAAAAGAAAGAAATAACAGAATTAGCTCAAAAAGCTAAAGATTCTCTTCACTATTCTGATTTGCTCAATAATCATAATTTATTACGATTCTACACTCCTACTGGTTTTGTTCCTACTGATCCAACTCAGTTTAACTATTCTGAAAATTATCAAAAGATGCTTGAAATTAGAAAAGAACTTGCATCTAATTCGACTTCTCTTTATAGTAAGCATCACGGAACCACAACTAACCTTTATCGTACTAATGCACCAGAATTAAAGAATCGAACTCAGGATATTACTCAAGTTTCTCAAGATATTAAAAATGTAACTACTAAAAATAGTCAATCTAGTAGTTCCAATACGATAAAATAACAGGTAGGCGTTATCGCCTACCTGTTATTCTTTCTATTTAAAATTAATAGCTTTTGTATTGTCCTTTTTACTAAAATAATCCTTAACTTTAGGTACAACTTCTGTACCATAAATTCTAATAGCATTGAGTATATCTTCATGTGGCATTGAGACAATAGGCAAATGTAAATAAAAACTATTTAATCCCAAATTTTCCATTGTTTTAATAATCTTATTGGCAACTGTATTACTATCTCCAACAAAAATTGCGCCGTTTTCTCCAACAGCTTCTAAATACTGCTTATATGTCATCTCTTGCCACTGTGGTCTTTCCTTACTAATTTGATCAATAAGTAATTTAGTAGGATAAAAGTATTCATTAATCGCCTTTTCCTTGTCTTGATTAAGCCATCCCCAAAAATGAGCTCCCACCGTCATTTTACTTAAATCATTATTAACTTTTTTACCAACTGCCCGATACAAATCTATCAGAGGCTTAAAGTCTAATGGATTTCCCCCGATAATGGCATATACAATTGGCAGCCCCATCTCTGCAGTTCTAATAGTTGATTCGATATTCCCACCAGTAGCAACAGAAATAGGAAGTGGTACATTAGTACGTGGGTAGACACCAACATGATCAACCTGCGGTGTAAATTTACCTTTTTGCCAATCTAATATTTCACTCTCATTCATTTTGAGCAACATTTTTAATTTTTCGATAAAGAGCTCATCGTAATTTTCTAAATCATAGCCAAAAAGATCAAATGCTTCAGTAAATGAACCACGTCCTGCCATAATTTCAATACGACCTGGTGCATAGTTGCATATTGTTCATAGACTCGAATTGGATTAATAGTTGGCATATTAGTCGTTGCACTAGACAGATGGATTTGTTTAGTTTTAGCAGCGGCAGCAGTTAAAACTATCTCAGGAGCAGAAACTGCAAAATCTTTTCTATGATGCTCTCCAATTGCAAATGCATCAATTCCAAGATGGTCTGCTAAAACTATTTCTTTCAATAGATCACGAATTCGTTGATCATGACTAATAGTTTTACCTGTTTTTTCTAAAGGGGTAGTTTCACCAAATGATGAGATATCTAATTTTACGTTCATAATAATATGCCTCCCTTAGTTTCAATTAGCTTACTTTTAGTAAGCATAATATCACAAAAATGAAGAAGGTCAATATCTTATGTAATACAAAACGACGTTAGATACTTCTAACGTCGTTTCAGCACTATTTTTCAATAAATTGTTCATAACCTTTATCATAAAAAGTTACCGTAAATGTAGCTCCTTGACCAGGCTTAGAATCAACGGTTATCTTACCACCATGCTGCTTAATCAACGAAGATACGATAGCAAGTCCTAGTCCTGATTCACCTGTTCCCATTCGCGCACGGGATGGATCAGCTTTAAAGAAACGCTCAAAAATATATTTAATTTGATCGTCACTCATACCAATACCATTATCTTTAACACTAAATTCAGCTCCATGCTTTAATCTTTTACCAGAGACTTTAATTTTACCATCATGAGTAAATTGAATTGCATTTTGTACCAAATTGACCATTACTTGAGTGAAACGATCACGATTCGCATAAATTGGTAGATCAGTCGGTACTTCAAAAATCAACTTATCGCCAGCTTTTTTAGCATTCTGCATTAATTGCGATTTTAAGTCTAATAATACCGGCGTAGCATTAAAATTAGTTTTAATTAAATTGATTTGATTATTACGAATTTTTTCATAATCCAAATTTTCATTAACTAATCTAATTAATCGTTTAGTTTCTCTCTGCATCAATGCTATCGATTTAGGTTTAGATTCTTCTGGAATTGCATCATATTGTAATCCTTCGAGAATTCCATTAATAGTAGTTAATGGTGTTCTCATTTCATGAGCAGCATCTGCCATAAATTGGTCCCGCCGATTTTCTTGCGCCTTGACTTCTTCATTGGATCGCTTTAATGCTAATACCATTTGATTAAAGTTTTCAGCTAACTGATCAATTTCATCGCTATCTTTATGTTTGATCTGCACATTAAAGTTACCTGAAGCTACTTTTTGCGTAGCGCGTGATAAACGTTTAATTCGTTTAGTAGAGTAATATGAAATAATAAAACTCAGAATCAAACCAACTGCAACTGTAGTCAACAACGCTCTAAGCAAATTGCGTTTGGCCATATATATCGGTCTTTCAACATGCTTAACTCTGGAACTTATCCACGCTACACCAATTAAATTTTTCCCATTCATCCAAGGAACTAAAACACCTGTATAGGCATCCTTAGTTGATGCAATTGGCGCATTTTCATTGTGATTATTTTGAATACGAATCTCTTGACCATTTTTTAAAGTAGCAAAAATATTTTTAGATAATTGTATTTTTTCTCTAGTCTTAGGATAAATTTGCTCATTTTTTTCATTAAAAATTCGTAAATGAACATCATCCCCGCGAAGAATAAATTCTAACTGATTTAAAAAGCTATTGCTTAATATTGCTGTATCGTCTTTTCCCTCAGCTGCTGCTAAATTTCCTAAAGAATTAGCATAACCTTCCATTCTTTGATAATTTTGCATATATGCTTGATCACGTGCATAGCCTATCTCGGAATATCCAATAATTGAAATTGTAGTTACAATAATTAATAGAAACCCTAGCATATTTTGGTAAATTAATTTCATTATTATTCTACCTGCAAATCATCAAACTTATATCCAACTCCCCAAACGGTTTGGATAACTTTAGCTCCAACTTTCTCTAATTTTTGGCGCAGTTTCTTAATATGAGCATCTACTGTTCTTTCTTCTCCGTAGTATTCATATCCCCAAACCAGCTCTAATAATTGTTCACGAGAAAAGACTTGCTTAGGCTTTTGAGCCATCGTATAAAGCAAGTCAAATTCCTTTGGAGTTAAATTAGTTACAGGTTGCTTGTCAAACAATACTTCTCGTCTATTTTTAGAAATTTTTAGGTGTTTTGTGGTAATTTCATAATCTTGCTTATCTTCTTTAGCAGTATCCGGCTCTTCTTCCATCATAACTCTACGATGAAGTGCCTTGATTCTAGCAATTAAAGCAATTGGACTAAAAGGTTTAGTGACATATTCATCAGCTCCAATACCAAGACCTAGTACTTGATCTGATTCACTTCCCCTAGCAGTAAGCATAATAATTGGTACAGTAGGTGAAATTGCTCTCACTTCTTTGGCAACTTGAATACCGTCTTTTTTAGGTAAATTCAAATCCAAAGTAATTAAATCATACTTATCTGCATTTTTTCTAAACATGTCGACGGCTTCGACACCGTCAACAGCAATATCTTGTTGCCAACCTTCTTTTTTGAAAAACATCCCCATCATTTCAGCAACGGAGTTGTCATCTTCAACCATTAATATATTTAAACTCATTATCGATCCCTAAATCCTTTTGTTCTTTGACGCTTCACTTTGTCGGGATCAATATAGTCATGTGGTAGCTCATGCCGCTTAACTAAAAATTTTTTCAAACTTTTTTCGGTATAAACTATTGGCAATAAAATAAATAAATAAAAAGTTAAGAGCCAAACGAGAAAAAAGCGATCCCAATTCAAAAAGTGAATAATTAATCCTATCACAACTTGAATCAAACCAAAAAGAATACAATACAAACTTGCCCTCTTCTGAGCAAATTTAAAACTCTCCTGATTAACTTGCGCAAGATAAGATAAATAGCCATAAATTCGATTAGGTTTTTTAGCCGGTGAAATCAGCCAAATTATACCAATCACCATCATAACTGAGCCACAAGCGATATAGATCACAAATTCTCACTCCTAATTCTGATAAATTAAACGGTTATTCCTCACCTGGTGCAGACATAACTATTCTCATTTTACCAGTGAATGTGAATTTCTTCATCTCATTTGGAATAATTAAATTAGTTCCCATCTTTAAATCATATGATTTTCCATCAGCTTCAAGCTTTCCTTCGCCTTTAATTACAGAAACTAACAAATATGGATGATTCTTTAAACCGGTCTTCCAAGTACCATCCAAATCAATTTGCCATAAATAAAAGTGTGGTGAAACTGGTGGCTCTACTAAAGTTTTGATTTCAGCATCTTGATCTTTTTCAGTATGCACATTAAGCTTTGGATCAACATGTGGAACAGTTGTTACATCAATTGACTTTTGCATATGAAGTTCACGTTTTTTACCAGTCTTTTGATCAACACGATCATAATCGTAAAGACGGTAAGTAACATCACTTGATTGCTGTGTTTCAATTACAAGACATCCCTTGGTTAAAGCATGAATTGTGCCTGCTGGAACATAGAAAAAGTCGCCGGCTTTAACTGGAACTTTTCTTAAAAGTTTATCCCATTCGCCCTTGTGAATCATATCTGCAAGTTCTTCACGATTCTTAGCATGGTGACCATAGATAATATAAGCATCTGGATCTGCTTGCATTACATACCAGCTTTCAGTCTTACCTGAATCATTTTCCACCTTACGTGCATAGTCATCATCCGGGTGTACTTGTACTGATAAATTGTCATTAGCATCTAAGAATTTAACAAGTAATGGAAATTCCTTAGCCTTAGGATTACCAAATAATTCTGGATGTTCTAAGTAAACTTCTCTTAATGACTTACCCTTAAGTGGGCCATCAGTAACAGTTGATGCATCATCCTTATAGCCAGAAATAATCCATGCTTCACCAACTTTTCCATCTGGAATATCATAGTTAAAAATATCTTTTAATTTACGACCGCCCCAAATTTTAGGTCTAAAGTACGGGGTCAAAAATAATGGTTCCATTTAAATCACCTCACATAAAGTATATACTTTATATTGATAAAAATGAAACCCTTTTCTTAAATATATAATTAATTTTTATATTTACTTATAGCTGTAGCTAACCTAGCCATACCATCTTTAACCATCTTTAATGGACAAGCTAAATTTATCCTAATAAAATTGTTACCATTTCCACGATAAACATTGCCTGCTGAAATTATTAAGCCTGTCTTTTCCCTAATAAATTTAGCTAATTCTTGAGAACTTATCGTAACTTTTTGAGTATCATCCACATTAAATAGGTTGCATCCCCACTAATAACTCTTAATTCCGGAATATTATCTCGAATAAAATCTACCGCATATTCAAAATTTTTATCTAATTGTTTCTTTAAAGCTTTAAGCCATTTATGTCCGTTCTCATAAGCTGCAATAGTTGCAGGAATAGCTAGAAGATTAGGTTCTGCAATCTCATCACTGTTTAGCCCTCTATTAACTATTGCCCGTAAATTTTCACCCGGTATAATTGCTGTTGCTGCATGAAGAGCAGCAACATTGAAGGTCTTACTTGGAGAAACTAATGAAATTACATTATTGCGGGCTTTGCTGCTAACACTATAAGCAGGTATATAGTCTGGACCTTTTCTAACCAAATCACCATGAATTTCATCCGATAGTAAAACTACATGATGCTTAAAACAAAGATCTGCAATTCGTTGCACTTCTTCGGCAGTCCAAACTCTACCAACAGGATTATGAGGATTACAAAAAATCATCAATGTTGTTAATGGATTAGCTAATTTTTCTTCTAAATCATGCCAATCAACAATATATTCTTGACCATCAAATTTTAGATCACTTGATAAAACATGTCGCCCATTATTCAAAATTGAATTATAAAAAATATTATATACTGGCTCCTGCACTAGAACATTGTCACCGATGTGAGAAACTCTTCGTACAACTGAAGAAATAGCAGGTACAACACCCGTAGTAAAAATCATCCAATTATGCTCTGGACGATATTTATGCTCTGTTTCATACCAATCCGCTACTGCATTAAAATAATCTTCTTTAGGAAATTCATAACCAAATGCACCCAAGGCAATCTTCTGTTTCATAGCTTTAATGATTTCAGGGGCAGTTTTAAAATCCATATCTGCAATCCACATAGGTAATTCGCCTGAATTTACATTTCATTTTACCGAACCAGTATTTGTTCTATCTGGCGCATTTTCAAAATCATATTGCATATTATCACTAATCCTTTGGTTGTTGATGTGTATCTGAATGATCTACTTTTTGAATAATATTTGAACAAACAATTTCTGTTTTTGCATGGTCCACTTTATTGGAATTTATAATCAAAGTTCTGATTTCAGGTACAGAAATTTTTCCAGAAATCGGATTCTTTATACTATCAATTGTAGCATTAAGTTCTACGTCCATATTTGACACATATTCAAATGCCAAATCAGCATGAATTAATGAACTATTTTTAATTGTTAAATAATCAATATAATTTAAACCTTGATCACTTTCAATTTTACAATTAATAAATTTTATATTATTAGTATTCCAAGCTAAATATTCACCATCAATTGTAGAATCATATATTTCAACGTTCTTACAATTCCAAAATGCGTCTTTAGAAATAAAAGTTGAGTTATGTACTTCTACATTTTCAGCTCCATCAAAAACATAATTTCCAATAACACTAACGTTGTCTAAATAAATATTTTTACTATCTTTTCCGAAGTAATCGCCATTAATTTGGGAATTAGTAATTCTAATATCATCACAAGTCCACATTGTTTCTTCCGCATTAGAAAAATGAACGTTATCTAAAACAATATGATTGGCTCTTCTAAATAATTTAGGAGCTTGCAACGCACTATTTTTTATAGAAATGTTAGTGGTATACCAGATTCCACTTCTAGACATAGTTTCAAAAATAGTATCTTCTACATTTATATTTTCAGCATACCAAAGTGGATATTTCCATTTGAAAATTGAATTTTTTAAATTTATATTCTTTGTTTCTTTTAAAGGAGATTCACCATTTCCAAAAGTAATACCATCGAGAGTAGCATCGTTTAAACCGTAAATAATTCGTTCTCCTTCAAAATAATTATTTTTGTATTCGATCATTTAATTCTCCTTTTTTTCCAATCTATTTAACATTGGTTATTATACTTATTGCAACTTATAATGTTTAATACTTATTTATATAGTTTATCCATAACTAAAGATTATCTTTAATTTATATAGATTGAATTTATGACTGAATTAAATTTAGTGCATTTTCTAGCAAAGCATCAAAAAAACCGCTCTAGACAACTTACTAGAGCGGTTCTATTTTTATCTATGGAGATGAGGGGAATTGAACCCCTGTCCAAACGCATCTCGTCATTAACCTCTACGATCATAGTTATATTACTTAAACTTCACTAGTTCAAAACGCCATATAACAGGGCTAGTATGAACCAGCTAACCTGTTAAGACTCTTTTTAACTATTCAGGTGAGGTAGTTAAACGTAACTCGCTAAAGTTGATACTCGAAAACCAGTCACGAGTAAACTGGTCAAGAGCAACGCATGCGCTAAATTAAGCAGCTAATGCGTAAGAATTTTTGTTATTTGCAGTTATATTTAACTGTAACGTTTTTACGTAGACGTAACCTACGAATCGCAGTCAATGCGGGTCTACGCCTGTCGAATCCCAAAACATCCCCTTGAGACTCTCCTATTGTAGCACAGACCAGCAAAATGAGCGAATAAAAAACTAATTAATATTAGTTAAACGAACAACATCACGTTCAATCATCAATTCTTCGTTAGTTGGAATAACCATTGCTTTAACTTTAGAACCTGGCTTAGTGATAAAGTGTTCACCATTTTCTTCATTTGCTTCATAATCAGGTTCAACGCCTAAGAACTTAAATGCATCCATAACTGCTTTTCTTACCCCAGCATCATGTTCACCAATTCCGGCAGTAAAGATAATTGCATCTACACCGCCCATTTCGGCAGTATATGCACCTACGTAACGAACAATGCGGTTAATAAAGATATTTCTAGCAAGTTTAGCCCGTTCAGTATCACTTTCTCTGATATCACGCATATCAGGAGAAATACCCGATAAACCTAATAAGCCAGATTCACTGTTCAAAATATGAATCATTTCATCCATTGACTTATGTTCTACATGCATCAAATGTTGAATAAGTGAAGGATCAATATCACCTGAGCGTGTAGCCATTGTAACACCAGCAATTGGACTAAAGCCCATCGACGTATCATATGACTTACCATCTTTAACTGCAGTAATTGAAGCACCAGATCCTAAATGACAAACTATTAGTTTTAAGTCCTTAAGGTCTTTACCCAGCATTTTTGCAGCGTGAGGAGCAGTATAACGAATTGATGTACCATGAGCACCGTATCTACGTACACCATATTTTTCATAATACTTATAAGGAATAGAATACAAATAATGTACCGGATCAAGACTATAGTGATAAGTAGTATCAAAGACTGCTACTTGAGGAACGTTAGGCAAAACATTCATAAAGGCTTCAATACCACGACCCTCTGCTGGGTTATGAAGTGGTGCATAATCTTGTAATTCATAGATTTTTTGTAGATTTTCTTTATTAATAATAGTTGAATCTTTAAAGTATTCACCACCATTAACAACTCTATGGCCTACACCCACAATTTCATTTAAGTCTTCAACAACATTAAACTCTTTTAAAAACTTTAACAACAAGCTAACCGCAGCTTCTTGGTCAGGAATATCTGTTTTTTCAACATGATCTGTTCCATCAGCAAGTTTAATTTCAAAAGATGCATTGGCAAGACCAACACGATCGGCCATTCCCTTTGCAATTACTTTTTCAGCTGGTAATGAAAATAACTTGTATTTAAATGATGAGCTACCAGAATTAATAGCCAAAACCTTTTTCATAAAATACTTTCCTCCACTCGTATATTTTTAAGCATGCGAATTACTCAGTGATTTTAGTATACCACTCGTTTAATTTGACATTAAAGCGAATCAAAGATTCTTGTTTCTTTAATGATTCAAGCTTAGTTAATAAAACTTCACTTGCTTTTGCATCTCCACCATGATTTTGGAATACCAAAACTGATTTTTGATTAAATTTATTTTTAAACATATCATCAGGTAATTCTACAATGGCTTTTAAATATACTTTTTTGGTGAGCCAAGGCATAAAATCTGCACCAATCTTACCAGATAAAATCGACTTAGGAACTACTAAGAATGAATAACCTCCTGGCTTTAAATTCTTAATAATTTGTTCAATTAACAACAAGTGTGCAAAAGAGTGACCCTTTTCTGCTCTATTTTCAAAGTTTTTAGCATTCTCATCAATTGGATAATAACCCACTGGTAGATCACTTACAATTGCATCAGCATTTGGACACATCCATGGCATTAATGCATCTTGGCAATACAATTCAATATCAATATCATTTAAATGAGCTGCCACATCAGCTAAGTTCAACATTTCTTCGTCATTATCAATTCCAACAAGTTTATATTGATCCTTAGAATGGTTAAGTGCCTTGAGCTGTGAAATAACTGAGAAAAGTAAAATACCTGTGCCCACAGTTGGATCAACAATCTCCATTTTCTTATTACTAAGCAATTTGTGCATCAACATAGCAACCACAGTTGAAATTGCTGGTGGAGTTGGCATTTGATTTACTTCACGGCCATCATCATTGATCGCCTTTAAGGTTAGAAAAGTAAATACTTGCGCTTTTTCCTTTTGACTAATACTGTCATAATTAAGAGCTTGGTACTTTTTGCTTAATTCTGCAACGGTCTTTTCATCAGGTGCACCATTTTCAACTTTGATTTTTCCTTGCTCTAAGTTATCAAAAGTTTCTACTAATGCTTCTGTGAATGAAACATTCAATGCATTTTGTAAAGTTTGTACGCAATCTAAAAATTGATTAAATAATTTTTCAAAATTTTCCATTTAGTAGTCCCCCTATTACCTCACTATTTTAAAGAAAGGTAAATAGAGGTGCAAGAAAAGTCATTTATTCCGTTAATATTTTTATTATCAGCATATTATTTTCCATACTAGTAATAAAAATATTTTGATACATTTGAATGAAAAGTATTGTAGTTACTAATACTAATATGCTACTAAATAATACGCTTCCCTTTAGCTTTCTTGAGATCTTTTTTCTTTTTAACATCTTCTTTTTCATCTACTTTTTCGTCAAGTTGAAATACTAGATCAGATTTCCCTTTATTGTACTCATCAATATGGATAATAATTTTATCTTTTTTAGTTTCAAATTTTGCATCCCTAATATTGAAAATCAATGGCATATATCCACCCGTACTTTTTGTACCTACCTTAGAAACTTTTAACACTTTCTTTTTTAAATAATATTCAATATTATAAGTTTCCTCGTTCTTCTTATTATCTATTCTAGTAAAAGTAGCACTCTTATCATCATGATTATCTTTAACAGGATAAACTGTTCTAGTATCCTTAGCATGCATAAAATTATTTAATTGAACATACGCATATGCTAGATCATTGACCTGATTATTTTCACTCATATTTATTTTCTTAATACTGAATAATATATTTTGCAAAATTGTCAAAATCAAAATAACTATAACTAATGAAAAAATAGCTTCAGCCAATAAAAACCCGTTAGTTTTTAATTTTGATTTTTTGATGATTAGTCGTGTCATAAATATAATTTGGTCCCGCTTTTTTATATATTCGATCATGAACTAAAATTTGATCTAAATTATTTTTGTGTAAAACATGGTAAGCATATGCATGATCTGCTTTTCGTTCTATTTTATAGCCATTTTTTCTACTCTCTACTACGGTTAAATAAAAGCAGCTCACTGCAATAACAGAGATAATAATCGCTATACAGCTTTCTAACATAAAAAATCCTTGTATTCGCTTCATTCTGTTGCACGTCCCCACAGCATCTGATATTTTTTCTCTCTTCTTAGTCCATAACCACTAAAAGTTACAGTAATTGGTTTAGAAGATCCTGAACTGCTAAAGCGGAATTTACTGAGTCCTTCAATATCAATATTTTTATTAATCTCAATTTGCTTATTATAATTTGGACCAGATAAATTAATATAATGTTTTTCTTTTGAAAAAATGACAGTAACGGTATCGTCTGTAATTGTGCTTATTCGCGAAGCCTGATCTAAAGCAGCCATAACTTCTTTAGTTGTATTATCAAAAATTAACCGGTTTTGGCTTTTTCTTAACTGCAAGCTTCCAATTAATAGTATTCCGCAACAAATAGTTAAGGTAATTAAGGTTTCAATTAAAGTAAACGCACTAGCCTTGATTCTTGGAAATTTCAACTTCACCATCTTTATTAATTGAATATTTCTTTTCTTCAGCTTTTTTCTTTTGATCTTCTGTCAAATAATCATTCTTTACTAATTCATCAAAGCTTGCTGGTAATTTCCCCTTATCATCTTTATATAATTCAACTTGAGTTTGAATAGTTACTTTAAAGGCATCCCCAGTTTTAGTCTCTGCTTTCTTTTTTTGCCCTAATAAATTGGGGACAATCAATAAAACTAGAATTACAATGATAGCAATTACCACTACCATTTCAATTAAAGTAAATCCCTCTTGTCGTCGACTTTTCGCTAAAATATTTAGCAAATATCTCTTTATTTTATTCTTCATATATCTTTACCTCTAAATATTTTGCATCATTGAATACATTGGCAGTAATAATTTCAGATACATTCCAATAATGCAAACCCCAATTAAAATGAAACAAATAGGTTGAATATTAACAACTAATTTTTCGACTTTTGCAGTCAAATCAAGAAATAAACTTCGACCCAAAATTAAACATCTTTTACTTAAATCGCTTCTTTGAGACCCTGTTTTAAGCAAAATAAGCAAACTAGTCGGCAGAAAATCTTCTTTTTTTATTATTTCTTCTATACTCTTTCCTTTTACCAATTGCTGCCCAATATTTTGTCCTAAAGTATGCTGAAGAGAATCTTTCTCTTGTTTTATTGCATACTCACACATTTTCTGCAGTGAAAAACCGCCAGCTAGCAACATCCCAATGTCATAAACTAATAAATAATTTACATATAATAAAATAATTCTCCCAATAATTGGATATCTAATTAATTTCTTCATTGAAATATAATCTTGCTTATTTAACAATGAGATGATTCTTGTAAAAAAGTAAATTCCACTTCCAATTAAGATAATCAAAATTAATATGACCAAGTCACCAGAATGCTCACTTGTATTGTTAAATTGCATTGAAATAAAAGACTGCATAAACATTAATAAAACAATCATCATAATTGCTAAAACAAGCGGATAGGATAATTCCGCACGCAATTTTTTTATTTGTTCCTGTTTTAAGCGACTTAATATAGCCAATTGCTCTAAGCATTCTGTTAGATTGCCTTGTTGCAGTGATAAATTTACTTGAGTTACCATAGTTCTTGAAAAACCCAGTTTTATTAATTCTTCACTTAAACTAGCACCATTTTTCATTCTACGAGCCAATTTTCCCATTAATACTCTTTGTTTTGGCCATAACACTGGCATTAGTTCAATTGAATTGCTTAATGAAAAGCCATTATTTAAACTATTTTTCAAATAATCTAAAAAAGCTAATTGTTCTTCGCCGTTTAATTTATCCTTCTTGGTACTGCCAATATACTTCATCATTAATCTCTCCTCCTTTCCATAAAGCATTTAAATTTTTCTGCCAACTAACAAAGTCACTACGAATCGATTTGTTCAGCTCACTTTTAAGTGATTCACCACTTGCGATATCCATCAAACACCTAACTTCATTGTCACTAGGCATTAAACGTTGATAAGAAATAGCAGTTAAACAATTTTTAAGTTCATCATTACTAATTCCTAACCCTTCTAGCCGTGAAATAGTTTGAAAAGTACTTTTAGCATGTACTGTGGCAAGAACCAAATGTCCACTAAGTGCTGCATCAACCGATAATCTCGCTGTACCTTGATCTCGAATTTCACCAATAATCAAAATATCAGGTCGATGTCTCAATGCAGCTTTTAGTAAGCTTTGATAATCTATTCCTGCTTCATTATTGACTTGTGATTGCAAAAAAGATGATTCATATACTTCAACTGGATCTTCAATTGTCATAACTATCCTGTTTTCACTTAATTTTTTAGCAATTTCATACATAGTTGTAGTTTTTCCAGAACCTGTAGGACCACTAGTTACAATTAATCCACGCTTAGTGGCTAATTTTTCTAATTTTATAAATTGTTTATCAAAAAAATATTTACTATTTTCAATTCCATAGATAATTCGAATAACTAAAGATTCTTGATCAGTAAAATCACCTAAACTTGATAATCTTAAGTAATATTTCTTCTCACCTAAGCTATAAATCATTGCTCCTACTTGCGGGCGGCGATGTTCTGCTATATCCATTTGAGCACTATATTTAAAAAAATTAATGATTTCTTGTCCCTCTGATAAAGAATAACTTCGTTGCCTAATAACGCCACTATGTGTTCTATAATCAACAACTATGCTTTCTTTTTTAGGAAAAAAGAAAATATCGCTTGCTTTAAGTTCAATAGCAGATACTAACAATTTCTTTATGATCTCTTTAACTTGCATAAAAAAATCCTCCTTTTTTGCATCACACTACTTATTACGCAAAAAAGAAGAATTTTTCTTTTGATAAATAAATTTTTTTAATAAAAAATAGCTTAATCCAATTGGACTAAGCTATATCTTTTTAACTAATCTTCATCAGCTGCTGCAGTATAAACATTTTGAACATCATCACTATCTTCAAGTGCTTCAACTAAGTGTTCAAATTGTTCCTTCTTATCTGCTGGAACTGGAGTGGTGTTTTGTGGAATCATAGTCAATTCAGCATCAGCGAGCTTGTAACCAGCTTTAATAAGTGCATCACGAACTTCTGCAAATTGCTTAGGATCAGTATAAATTTCGTATGCATCATCACTAGTTTGAAGGTCATCACCACCAGCGTCCATAACATCAAGTAAAACTTGATCTTCATCAGCATCAGTAGTTGAACGATCAATTACAATGTAACCTTTACGGTCGAACATGTAAGCAACTGAACCAGTAGCACCAAGTGAACCACCATTACGAGTGAAAGCAACACGAACATCTGAAGCAGTACGGTTCTTGTTATCAGTCAAAGCTTCAACAAATACTGCTACACCACCTGGAGCGTAACCTTCATAAGTGATTTCGTCGTAGTGTTCATCTGAGCCACCTTCGGCCTTCTTGATCGCACGTTGGATATTGTCTTTAGGCATGTTGTTTGAGCGTGCCTTATCAATTACCATACGTAATGCAGGATTCCCATCAGGATCAGGACCACCACTCTTTGCAGCCATATAAATTTCACGAGATAACTTTTGGAAAACTTTACCTCTCTTTGCGTCTTGCGCATTCTTGCGGCCTTGAATATTGTGCCATTTTGAATGTCCTGACATAAGGATCCTTCTTTCTTTTTTCTAATATTAATTAACGTTATTATCTTAACTCACAGTACTTTAAAATTCAATGGTATCAAACATTAAACCTAGCTTTTCTTACTGAAATATTGATTTTTAATGAAAGAAATAAACATGATCAACAGGATCGCAGTTAAGGCACCTAAGCCATCTAGAATCACATCATGGACACTTGGAGTACGATCTCCCGTTAAATATTGATGATATTCATCAAAGGCTGCAAAGGCAATTGCTGCAAACCAAGTTAAAATGGGAGCTACCCACTTTACTTTAAAAATTCGGCGTAATCCTAAATACCCAAAACCACCAAGTAAAAAATATGAACCAAAATGGGCCATTTTTCTTAGGACAAATTGGGCTAAGCCTGCCCTTCCATCTATTTGAACATTATGTATTCTTCCGCCATAAGTAAAATTCCAACCGGCAACGATATCTTCTAGCCAACTAAAATGTTTATTCATTACGCCATCATGTAATTCTTGTTGCTGATACGTCATTGAACTTGAAACAAATAGCATTAATAATACAAATAAAGCTAACAATAAAAATATTTTTTCACGTTTTGTAAAACGAAATTTATCCATTTAGTTTTTCCTATCTTCCTTTTTTAGTACCTTTTTAATTACTTTACCAAAAATAATATTAAACAGATGATAAGAAAACTAAAAAATTCAACAAAAAAGCCCGAGTAAACTCGAGCTTCACTTTATTTGGATGTTTATTTTACTTAATTAATGAAGTATATATTTTACCAACTAGCTTTTTTAACACCTGGAAGTTGACCCTGATGTGCTAAGTCTCTCATGCATTCTCTGCAAAGACCGAACTTGCGATAAACTGAATGCGGTCTACCACAACGCTCACAACGTGTATATTCTCTAGTTGAGTATTTTGCTTCTTTATGATTACGAATAACTTGTGATGTTTTTGCCATATATAACCTCTATCTGTGTCTTCTAACTCTTTCTACGGCAGGCATTTTCTCTCTAGTTAAAAATGATAAACCTGCCACAATAATAGCAATAGCGATAATTTGTCCTGTCATACTAACTCCCCCTTTACTTTCTTTTTACAAGCTTACTTTTCGTTAGTACCATTATATCAACTTACATAAAATAAGTAAAGAGCTTTTTGTAAATAGAAAGCGTTTTACACTAGCCAGGGTTATTTCTAATAGGTAGAATCTATATTGGTATTTCTATATAGGAGTTATTGATGCGAGAAGAATTTAAAAATAAATCGCCAGCATTCTCATTTATTTGTGGGAGAAGTGTTTAGACTATAGAAATAGAGAAGGATGAGAATTACTTGGACGATTTAACTTCAACTAGCAAAATGAAGACCATCAGCTGGCCTGTTTTGACTTTGATGGCACTTTGTACTGTTATCGGATTAGACGATATCATGTACAATTTTCAAAACCAAGGGATGCCGGTTATCACCTCTTGGATTATTATGTGTTTACTTTATGTAACCCCTTATTCACTAATGGTTGGACAATTAGGATCAACTTTTAGTAATGAAGGTGGTGGACTTTCATCATGGGTACGTGGTACTGATGGTGAATTTCTTGGTTACTTTACGGCCTGGACATACTGGGCCGCTTCAATTCCTTACGCAGTTGACTCAGCAAACGAAATTATCGTTGACCTTGGCTGGGCATTAACTGGGTCTAAAGGATTTCAAGATAAAATTCCAACAACAATGTTTGCGGCATTAACATTTGTTGTTTTCATTGTTTTTATTATTGTTGAACACCACTTTGCTAATTCAATGGAATTCCTTTCCAGTATTGGTGGTGGATTAATGGTTATTATGACTGTTTTATTTGTTCTTTTAGCCTTTGTTGGTTTAGCAAAATCAGGCGGTCATATGGCTACTCAACCATTTACTTGGCACACAATCGTTCCCAAATTTGACTTACACTATTGGTCAACTGTCGGGATGCTTATCTATGCCATGAATGGTTGCGAATTAGTTGCACCTTATGTAACTAAGATGAAGAAACCTAAGTCAGACTTCCCTAAGGCAATGATTGCTTTAGCTATTATGACTGCATTTTTAACCATTCTTGGATCATTTGCCCTTGGTATTTACTTCGACGCATATCATATTCCAAATGACTTAAAGATGAATGGTGCTTACTATGTCTTCCAAATGGTTGGTGAACAATTTGGTATGGGTAAGTTCTTGCTTTATCTTTGGGCTTGGACATCATTGCTATTCAACTGTGCCTTAGTTGCCGTATTATTGGATGCCATGACTAGAATGCTTATTTCCGACACTGGTGATAAGTACATGCCTAAATTCTTACGTAAAAAAGATAAGAACGGCTTACCAATTAACGGTTACATTTTAACAGTTGCCCTTTCATCATTTATTATGATTTTAGGTATTTTCCTACCTGATATGAATGATATCTTTAACTGGTTACTTAATTTAAATTCAATCGTTTCACCAGGTGTTACCTGTTGGATCTTCTACTCATTTATGAGAATAAGAAAGAACTCAGCTAAATATCCGTCAAAATACGTTTATATTAAAAATGATAAACTTGCTTGGCTAGTCGGTCTTGCTTTATTAATAGTTACTGCAGTTGCCACAATATTAGGCTTTGCACCACAAGACGTTAAGCACGGTAGCGGTCTTTGGTGGTACGAATTAATTATCAATATCGTTGCTGTAATCGTATTAATTGGTTTAGGTGCTATTTTGCCAGGTATTAGACGTCGTGAAGAAGAATACGGTATTGCCTTTGATAAATCTCAATGGATTTGGATGGGAATTTTAATTATTGGTTCTATTATCCTTGATGTATGGCTTGGCAGCACTAGCCTTTCTATGAAGATCGCAATGATTATCATTGAAGCTATTATCGCTTTGATTGCTACTTGGCTTGTTGGACGCAGAAAGCCACAAGGCGCAACTAAGTAAAAAAATACTATAACCAAACAAAAAATCACTAGATCAAATGATCTGGTGATTTTTTTATACATATTTATTCAAAAACTTGGATACACGAGCTTTATACTCACGGGGATATGTTTCAAACGAACGAGCATGTGCTGCCTTTTCGGCAATCCATAATTCCTTGGGACCATTAGTAGCTTTATAATTTTGATATACCATTTTAGTTGGTACAAAGTTATCTTTGCTTCCATGAATAAACATCATTGGTAATTTATTTTTCTTGAGCTGATTGACAGCTGATGCATCCCCTAAATAAAAACCAAGATTTGCCTTACTTACGCCACTTAATATTGCAACGGCACTTGAAGCAACTAGCTTAGGCATTTTATATATATCTTTTGCTTCATACAAAAATTCAGATTTGACATCAGTATAACCACAGTCTTCAATGTAAGCTTTAACCTGCTTCGGCATCTTAAGTCCGCTTGTCATCATAGTAGTTGCACCCCCCATGCTAACGCCAAAGATTACAATCTTTTGTTTTTTGCCTTTTTCAGCAATATCCTTTTTAACCCATTTTTGAACATCGTATTTTTCAGGCCAACCATATCCGATGTACTTTCCTTGACTTTTACCATGAGCTCGGGCATCCGGAATCAAAACATTATATCCTAATTGATGAAACATAGCTGCGTAAGGAGCCATTGTATCTTTATTATTCATAAAGCCATGAAGGAGGACTGCAGTTTTATGCGAATTTTTCTTTGGAATATAATTTGCGTCAAGACAATAATTTGATGAAGCAGATTTTATATACCATTGTTCTTTCTTAGCATCTGCATACCATTTTTTATTTTGCGCGAATGGGTCTTTCTTTTTCTTACTTGAATATTTATTTAGCACACTTTTTTGTCCCGGTACAAAAGCCACATTGAAAAAGTATGCTTCTCCTACTCCAATTAAAACGATCAAGACAGCAATCGCAATTCCTACTATCCACCAAACTTTTTTGCGTTTTCTATTCAAAATGTCAACTCCTATATAAAATAACACAAAGTTAATTATACGCTTTTAAAATTCGTATGGTATATTGACATTTTTTAGTAATTATTGCCTATACAAAAAGTGATGACTTTCGTCATCACTTTTTATCATTAATCTAAATCTTCACCTTGAGATTCAATTACTTTTTTATACCAATAGAATGAATCCTTAGGAAGTCTCTTAAGTGAGCCTTCGCCGTTATCATCACGATCTACATAGATAAAGCCATAACGTTTAGACATTTGACCAGTACCAGCAGACACCAAGTCAATACAGCCCCATGTTGTGTAACCAATCAAATCTACACCGTCATCAATTGCTTTTTGCATTGCTTCAATGTGTTGACGAAGATAGTCAATACGGTAATCGTCATGAATCTTGCCATCGCTAGTAACTTGATCAACGGCCCCCAATCCATTTTCTACTACCATTACTGGAATTTCATAGCGGTCATAGATTACTTCAAGGTAGTATTGTAAACCAGTTGGATCTGTTGCCCAGCCCCATTCTGAGTAATTCAAGTATGGGTTTTTAGCACCAGCTGCAAAATTGCCGCCTACCTTATCCTTTACTTCATGCGTAGTTACAACATTAGACATGTAGTATGAGAAAGTGTAAATATCTACAGTTCCTTTAACCAAGTCTTCAAGATCTTGATCGGTAATATCTAGATGAACATTGTGTTCATTCCAAAGACGCTTAGCAAAAGTTGGATATTTACCTTTGCATTGAACATCACCGCAATAGAAGATATTCTTTTCCCAATCATGACGACATTTCAATACATCTTTTGGATCTGGAGTTAATGGGTAATCAACGATACCACAGATCATATTACCTACTACATAATTTGGATCAATTTCATGAGCTGCCTTAACTGCACGAGCACTTGCAACAAATTGATAGTGAAGTTTTTGGTATGCATGTTGGTATGCTTCATCTGAATTATTATTGTTGCCGAACATATCTAGCATCATTACGGCTGTATTAATTTCATTAAAAGTAAGCCAATACTTAACTAAGCCTTTATATTCTTCAAATAAAACTTTAGCATACTTAACGTACATGTCGATCATCTTACGATCTTGCCAGTCATGGTACTTTTCACTTAAGTAAAGTGGATCTTCATAGTGAGAAATAGTAACTAAAGGCTCAATATCATATTTCTTACATTCTTCAAAGACATGGCGGTAAAAGTCTAAACCTGCTTGATTTGGCTTTTCTTCATCACCTTTAGGAAAAATTCTAGTCCAGGCAATTGAAAGACGGAATGTCTTAAAACCCATGTCCGCAAACATCTTAATATCTTCTTTATAATGGTGATAGAAGTCAATTGCTACATGGTTAGGATAATATTCGTTAGAATCAATTGCACCAACTGCACCTTCTGGTAAACCCGCACCAGGTAATGCTGGAGATTCTTCAAGCTTTCCATTCAATTTGTAGGTCAACATTCTAGGATGTTCTAAACTACCCGCAGTTGTAATATCTGTTACTGAAAGGCCCTTACCATCAACATTGTAGGCACCTTCAATTTGATTAGCAGCGGTTGCACCGCCCCATAAAAAATTCTTTGGAAATGACATATTTACTCTCTTTTCTATATTTTATCTATTTATCACTTAATACTTATATTATCTGAAAGCGATTACTTTTGCAAAAACTTATTAATTTAATTGCACTTGTCCATTAACTGATGTAGTTACATCCTTTGCCTCAGGAGCTTCAAGTTCGAGTACAGCTTGTCCTACCTTTACTTCACCTTTAACAATCTGTTTAATATCATCAAAGTCTTGTGAATTAGTTACTACCATAGGTGTGGTTACAGGGTAACCAGCCTTTTTAATTAAATCAATATCAAACTTAATTAATGGATCGCCAGCTTTAACTTTTTGATCTTTTTCTACCAAAGTATCAAAACCTTTACCTTGAAGATTAACAGTATCCATACCAATATGCATTAAAATTTCTGCACCGTTCTTAGTTTTCATACCAATTGCATGACCAGTCTTAAAGGTCATAATGATCTTACCATCTGCAGGTGCATGAAGAACCCCATCACTTGGTTCAATAGCAATTCCCTTACCCATTGCACCACTTGAAAATACGTCATCTTTAACTTCTGAAAGTGGCATAATTTGACCATTTTCTGGGCTAGCCAATGTAGCAGTAGCAACATCTGGAGTCGTTTGTAAAGTTTCATTTACTTCTACTTTTTCAGTTTGCTTTTTATCATATTTTGCATCTACTGACTTTTTACCAAAGAGCATTTGTAAAGCAAAACCAACTATAAAAGCAACTACTCCGGCAATAATTACGCCGATAATTTGAGTCATTGAACCCCCTTTAGGGTTAATGTAGGCAGGAATTGCAAAGAAACCCATTGAAGGTAAAATGTATAAAACTGAATGGAAGGCACCGATAATCGCACCTGAAACAGCACCAGCAATACAACTTAAAACAAATGGACGTTTTCTTGGCAAAGTAATACCATAAATAGCTGGTTCAGTTACACCAAAGAGTCCTGAGAAGAATGCACCAGTAGCGTTTTCTTTAAGTTTCTTATCTTTGGTTTGTTTAATAATAGCTAAAACAACCCCGATTTGTGCGTAGCAGACCATGCAAGTCATACCTAAAATTGGATCATAACCAAGAGCAGCTAAATCGGCTGTAGTTACGGCAACGATCCCCCAGTGAACACCGAAGATAACCAATACTTGCCAAAGTCCACCTAAAAGTAGACCGGCAATAATTGGACTAAAGTGGTAAATACCTGACATTACAGCACCAATTGCATTCCCAACCCAGGTCATTACAGGACCGATTACAATAAAGGCAATTGGCAAAGTTATAATCATAGTAACTACAGGTACCAAAAACATTTGAACTACGCTTGGAATCCACTTCTTAGACCAATGTTCAATAATTGAAGCAAACCAAACTGCGAATAAAACTGGCAAAACAGTTGAAGTATAATTCATTGTAATTACTGGAATACCAAAGAAAGTCGTATGAATCTGTGAAGCAAATGGTGTACCAGCAAAAAGTGTTCCTAAAACAGTCTTACTTGCAGCTAATTGCACCATTGTTGGGTATGTCAATGTAGCACCGATTGCTAAACCAATAAATTGATTCATGTGGAATCTTCTGGCAGCCGTTACTCCCAAGAAAATTGGTAAGAAGTAAAAAATGCTATCACCAATTGCATATAAAATTTGATATGCACCAGATGAAGTTGAAAGCCAACCCATAGCTGCAGCTAAAACAACTAAACCTTTGATGATACCTCCAGCACTAAGCGGAGCTAAAATATCGGTAAAAATACCTGAAATTAAGGCGACGGCTTTATCGACAAAACTTGAATTATCATCTTCACTATAGTCATCAGGAACTTCGCCACCGCCTGAGAAGCCGCCTTCTTTTAAGACTGCATCATATACATCGGCAACCTCGTTTCCGATAACAACTTGATATTGTCCACCAGCCTTAACTACTGTAACAACACCGTCTGTATTTTTTAAGGCATCATCGTCAGCCTTTTTTTCATCTTTCAACTTGAAACGCAAACGTGTAGCACAGTGCACAACGCTATTAACATTATCTTTGCCACCAACATCTTTGATGATGGTTTTAGCTAATTGATCATAGTTCTTAGCCATGATATCCTCCTCAAAATAAAAACCCAAGCTACTCAAAAACTAGAGAACACAAAAGTGCTCAACGTCTTTCAGTAACTCGGGTTCATGCCTAATTCTCTTAGTAACATACCTAAGTTAATAGATATTATTTTTCTTGTCTTGATGTTACTCTAAAGATATGCAACACCAAATAAAATTTATCGTCTGAATCTAATGTCCAGTTCATCTTTGAATGTAAGTAAGTAGCGATTCGTTCTGCTGTGTCATAAGCTTTATTGTATTTGATCTTCATAAATGATAATAATGAAGGATCTAGCTTTTGATTTTCCTTTATTTCTTTACGAAGCAGCCTTACTAATAAAATACGCAAATGAGTAATAAAACGACTATAGTTAAAAGAAGTAGTATCTAGAGTTATTTTATATTGAAATTGAATAATACTAATAATTCCACTGATCAAATTAGTAATTTGAATAGTTTCTTGAACTTGCGCATCATCGGAAGCTGCATTTACCAAGTGATAAGTCATAAAAGTTGTTTCACTTTTTGGTAATATTACCTGTAACTCTCGATTGATTAACGCGACAACTTTTTCCGCAATTGCATATTCTTTAGGGAATAAATTTTTAACTTCCCAATCATTATTTGCAGGATCAATATCAATATGATCGTTAATTCTAGTAACGGCAAAATCAATGTGATCAGCCAATGCCAAAAATTGATAATCAGTAAAATGTGTTTGTAGAAGCGGTTCTACCATTTTAACAATCTGATTAGTTACATCAATTGTTTGTGATTTAAACTCTTTAACCTGAGCTACTTCATCTGATTGATCGCTTGTTACAAAACAACGTTCAATTTTATTTTCATCAACATCTTGACCTTCTTTAAGACCAAAACCAATTCCTTTACCTAGAACAACTTCTTCTTGCCCTTCATCATTCCTTACCAATGCCGCACTATTATTAAAAGCTTTAAGAAATTTCATCACGAATCACCTTATTTAATCATCTGAGCTATCAAAAAAGCTACTACGAATAAAATTATATACTAAAAGGTATACTATTTTATTTCTATAGTAGCTAAGACCTGATCGAATCAGTAATCCGCTCACTTACAATTATTATAATAGCTATTTTTGAAAGCGGTGTCAACAATTGTTTTATAAAAAATGAAAATGTTTTAAAATAGAGAAAAAGAAAGATAAGGAGAAGACAATGAAATTTGTTTTAGCACCTGATTCATTCAAAGAAAGTATGACAGCAAAAGAAGTTTGCCAAGCAATGAAAAATGGTATACAGAAAGTAATCCTTAATGCACAAATTTTTTCTATTCCAATGGCAGACGGAGGTGAAGGTACTACTGATTCACTAATCGATACAACTAATGGCAAAAAGTATTCAGTTGAAGTCACTGGTCCATTGAATAATAAAGTTACAGCACATTATGGTATTTTAGGCGATAATCAAACAGCGATTATCGAAATGGCTGAAGCAAGTGGTCTTTCATATGTACCTAAAGAAAAAAGGACCTCTGAAACCATCAAAAAAACTACTACTTTTGGGACTGGAGAATTAATCAATGCCGCTTTAAAGCATAATGTTAAAAGAATTATTATTGGACTCGGCGGCAGCAGTACCAATGATGGTGGTAGCGGCATGGCACAAGCTATTGGGGTCAAATTCTTTGACCAAAATAACCATGAAATAAATCAAAAATTAAGTGGTGGGATGTTAAATCGAATCAGTAGAATTGATTTAACCAATATTAATCCTCAAATTAAAAATACAGAATTTCTAATTGCTAGTGACGTTACTAATCCTCTCACAGGTACTAATGGTGCTTCATATGTCTTTGGTCCTCAAAAAGGTGCAGATCAGTCAGCTGTTAAAGAATTAGATGAAAACTTATCCCATTATGGCAAAATTATTGGTAAAAACATAGCCCAAATACCCGGAAGTGGCGCAGCGGGTGGTTTAGGTGCTGGCCTTTTAGCTTTCACCAATGCCACAATTCATTCTGGAGTTAACTTAATTGCTCAAGAAACGCATCTCGAAGAAAAAATTAAAGATGCCGATTACGTTTTTACAGGCGAAGGCGGTACTGATTTTCAAACTAAATTTGGTAAAACACCATATGGTGTAGCTCAAATAGCTAAAAAATATAATGTTCCCGTCATCTCACTTGCTGGCTATTTAGGTCAAGGAATCGATCAATTGTATAAAGAAGGATTTACTGCTATTTTCGGTATTTTGGACAAAGCTGAAAATATCAATCAGGCTTTAAAAGATGGACCTAAAAATGTAGAACGTACTACTGAAAATATTGTTCGCTTAATTAATGCAAAAAAATAAGGATGGAAAATTTTCCATCCCTTTTAGTTTTCTGCTAATTTTTCAGCCAAGGCTTGGCAACCACGGTAAATATCCTTATATGCAGTATCAAAATCATTTGTATACCATGGATCATCAACGTCTTTAAAAGAACCCGCAAATTCTAATATCTTACGTTCTTTTCTCTCAGGATCACCGCCAGTAATTCGATTCATATCAGCAAAATTTTCTTCATCCATACAAATCAAATATTCGTATTTATCATAATCTTCTGCAGTCATTTGACTTGCACGATGCCCTCGGTCATATGGTATTTTATTTTCTTCTAAAATTCTCCGAGATCTAGGATCAATCCCACTTCCTAATGCATCCCTTGTTGTAGCTTTAGATTCTGCTACATATTGATCTTCTAATCCTTTTTCTTTAATTAAATACTGCATAATTGCTTCAGCCATTGGTGATCTACAAATATTACCATGACAAACAAAAAGTAACTTTTTCATTGCTTAATTTTTCACGTCCTTCATTAACCTTAACAACATCGGCCAAATAATCGCAGTAATTATACCGATCCCTAAACCAATCCATATTCCTTGCGACAAAGTAACTATAATTCCGCTGTAAACATTATCTTGTAAAGTCGTCATTACTTCATTGGCTGCAATCCATAAGGCCATAAATGAACCCATAGTTGCTATAAATAGCGGAATTGCTGCTGAGGCTCGTCCAAACAAAATTAAAATTGCTGCAAGTAAAAACAAAAGAGCAACTATAAAAATAGAATATTCATAGATTGTGATTGCATGATATACTTCATCAGATCTTTCTTTTAAATTATGATTAATCTGTTTTACCATATATTCATTTATAATCTCTTCTAACTTGGTTTTACTAGTTAATTTTAAATCTTTAGTAGTTATCTTGCCTTTTTCATTATATTTTTCGCATAACTTATATAAATCAGCATACGACATTTCAATTTTATATTTTTTAGGTAACTGGTTTAACAGCGTCTGCTCTAACCCAGAAGCCTCAAGGAATTGGACTCCTGTTTTAAGGTTAGGATTATCAGTGTCTTGAACAACTCGTTCAATAACCTCTTTCCCCATTGCCCTAGTATCATTAATTTTCAAGCTAATCGTACTAGTTAAAAGGAAAAAGAATGAAATTGCCGTACAAATTACCAGAACTACTCTTAAAATTATTTTTTTAATGTTATTCATCTAAAAAAACTCTTTCTAAATTATCTACTTTTTTCAGACTGCAAACAATTTGTAAAAACATGACTTTTCTTTTTTGTCATTAAATATCACTTCTTAAAAAACAAATTTATTAATTGCATATGCAATTCCAGCTTCATCATTAGTCTTGGTCACAAAATCAGCTTTTTCTTTAATTGCTTCAATAGCATTACCCATCGCAATTTTTTTAAAATCAAAATTTTCGAACATAGACATATCGTTACCCTGATCGCCAAAAATCATTACTTCATCGTCTTTAATTCCGAGTTTCTGTGCTAACTCATGGATACCATTACTTTTAGATGCTGCTTTTTTATTAATTTCCCAAATTTGTGGATCACTTCTAGCCACATTGTATTCTTCAGTAAAACCAACTGGAAAGTATTCTGGCAGCTTATCCATTGCAGCAACTGAACCCGTAAATTCTGCCTTAATGAATCTAAAGTCTTCAGGAATTTCATTAAAATCTTTGATTACAAAAGTTGCTCCACTTACAAAAGACATTTTTGCCATTTTAAGTGAAATCTTTCGATCTAGCGTCCAATACTCATACTCTTTCATAAAATGCAAATTAACGCCAGAATTACGTTTTTGAATTTCTAGCATTTTTTCAAATTCTGCGAAATTAAATTGATGACTTATTAAAACTCTACCAGAAATTGATTGAACTAAGCCCCCATTGTACAAAACGGCATAATTATTGTCACCTGTTATGCCTAGCTCATTCATATATGGAATTACTCCAGGAAGTGGTCGTCCTGAGGCAGGAACAACTTTAATACCTAAGCTATCTGCTTTTTTTAATGCTTTTCTAGTTTCTTCACCAATCTGATTGTTAGATTGAAGAAGTGTACCATCCATATCAACTGCAATTAATTTAATTATTTTATATTCCTACAATACAAATTTTTTAATTGCCTTAGCAATACCATTATGATCATTATCGTCAGTTACATAGTCTGCTTTTTCTTTAATTGCTTCAATAGCATTGCCCATTGCAATTTTCTTGAAGTTAGGATTTTCAAACATTGAGATATCATTACCCTGATCACCAAAGACCATCACATCTTTTTGATCAATTTTCAAGCGTGAAGCTAAATCCATTAAGGCATTCCCTTTTGAAGCTCCCAATGCGTTAAGCTCAATAATACTATCAAAACTGCGTACAATATCATATGTATCAAATGCCCATGCGGGTAAACTATTCCATAATTTATCAACTTGATCACTACTTTCAATAGAAGTAAAACCAACTTTATTGAAAGTAAAATCTTGGGGAATATCCTTGCGATTTCTAACCTTAATTATATTATTAGTCAAAGCTGCATTAATCTGCATTTGAACAGATAAATCATGATCACATGTTAAGAAATATTTAGTAGTTTCAAAGTGAACATCAACATGACTCAAACGTTGAAAACGAAGCATATTATTAAAATCTTGATAATTAAGTTCTTGGCTCATTAAAACACGACCATCTAGACTTTGAACTACTGCACCATTAAACACAATAGCGTATTGCTCATCTCCAGATAATCCTAACTGTTGTGCAAATGGCAACGCTCCAGAAAGCGGTCTTCCCGTTGCTAAAACAACTTTAATTCCACTTTCGGATGCAACACGTAGAACTCTTTCTGTCTCAGGCAAAATAACATTACCACTTGATAATAAAGTTCCATCCAAATCGACTGCGATTATTTTTATTGCCATTTTTATTCCCCCTTGACCTCATTAAAACATACAACTTTAATTATACAAAAAGCCGTGAGTTAACTCACGACTTTTTATTTATGGTATCTAATAAACAAACTATTTATTAGTACCCATTTCTTTTTCTACTACCTTAACAATGCGATCTACATATGCATCAGTTTCTTCTTGAGTTGGACCTTCTGCCATAACTCTAAGAAGATCTTGTGTACCTGAAGGACGAACAAGCACACGACCATTGCCAGCCATATCTTTTTCAACTTCAGCAATCACATCAAGAATTGGTTGATGTTCTTTCCAACTCTTTTTATCAGTAACTGGAACATTCACTAAACATTGTGGGTAATCTTTGAAATCCTTCAAAAGTTCACTAAGTGATTTACCAGTCTTCTTCATTACTAACATCAAGTGAAGACCTGTAAGCATACCATCACCAGTATTATGGTAATCGCTCATAATAACGTGACCTGATTGTTCACCACCCAAATTGTAACCATGTGCACGCATTTCTTCTGAAACGTAACGGTCACCTACTTGAGTACGAACATTCTTAAGATCCTCTTTTTCAAGAGCCTTTGTAAAGCCAAGATTACTCATTACAGTAGTAACAATAGTATCCTTCTTAAGACGACCATGTTCAGCTAAGTATGAACCGATTACGTACATAATGTGGTCACCATCAACTTCGTTACCATTTTCGTCAACAGCAATACAACGGTCAGCATCACCATCAAAAGCTAAACCAAGTTGTGCACCTTGCTTAACAACTTCTTTTTGTAAGTTTTCGGTATGGGTAGCACCACAGTGATCATTAATATTTAAACCATTAGGATGAGTGTAAATTGTAGTAAAGTCAACACCACAATCAGCAAATAATCTTGAAATAAGCGCACTTGAAGCACCATTAGCGCCATCAATAACGACTTTGATACCATCTAATTCTTCAGGAATAGTATTTTCGATAAATTGTAAATATTTTGCGCTACCTTCATGGAAGTCAGTAACAGTACCAAGACCTTCAGCAGAAGGACGGGGTAAAGTATCTTCTTCAGCATCAATTAACTTTTCAATTTCGCCTTCCATTTCATCTGAAAGTTTCAAACCATCGCTACCAAAGAACTTAATACCGTTATCCTCTACTGGATTGTGTGAAGCTGAGATTTGAATACCTGCATCTGCACCTTGAGCACGAACTAAGTATGAAAGACCTGGAGTGGTAATTACACCAACTTCAAGAACTTCAATACCAACGGAAAGAAGACCTGAGATAAGTGCATATTCAAGCATTTGACCTGAAATACGGGTGTCGCGTGAAACTAAGACCTTAGCTTGTTCACCATCTTTTTTATTCTTAGTTAAAACATAACCACCATCACGGCCTAATTTAAAAGCCATTTCTGGAGTTAAACCTTGATTAGCTACTCCACGAACACCATCAGTTCCAAAATATTTTAACATTTAATAAACAACCTTTCTTGTTCTTCAAATTTTAATTGCTTGCTTTTTTTACTTTAACGGATATTTGAATTTCCGCAGGATCAGTTCTAACAACGCCTTTAGGTAAAACTAGCGGATAATTCTTTATCGTAGAAGTATTAATTCCCTTTAAATCAACATTAACATCCATTTGTTTAATTTTAGCCAATGCCGATTTCTTCCCATATAAAGTTATCTCATCATTTCTCGCGGTAACTGAATAAACTTTATTTCCATCTTCATTTTCAGGTTTCAAATTTAACTTAACCTTTTTCTTTGACAGAGAAATAGGGAGTTTAGCTCTAACTGTTGCTGGATTAATCAATACATTCAACTGGCGACCTTTACTGTCTTCAGCTACCAACATTACCTGTCTTTCATATGTATGATCCAGTCCACTTGGTAAGGCAAGTTTAGCAACGATTTGATCTATTTGATCTACTTCGCCTCTTGCACCTGTGACTTCTACCTTTTGTGGATCAACACTTGCTCTACCAATATTATATCCATTAGCAACAACATTTTTATTATACTCTATTTGAACTGGCATGGTACGAGATTTTCTTCGTTCAATATCGACATTAATAGTTGCCGGATTAATAGTATATGATAATTGACTATTTAATCCAGTAACTTGTACTTTTACAGTCTGTTTACCAGTTCTTCTATGTGTTAAATCAATGTATGCTCGAAAATTTTGCGTATTAACAGTGGAAGTAACTAACGCACTGGATCCTTCTAATGTGATTTTTACTTTTTCAGGATAGCCAACTACATAATATTTATCTGTATTAACTGAAACTTGCAATGGTACACTAATAGTTTGCGTTTCATTAGCAGTTTGTTTAGTTTTTTTAGGTTCGCCTTGAGTTACAAAACCAGTTTGCGTTGAGTCAATATAAACTACCAACAATATAGCAAACAACAATGAAACTACTTTGATAAACCAACGTTTATCCCAAAAGTCTCTCATTTGTCTGCACCCCATTTCCAAACCCTGTTAATTACACGACGAATCCAAGGAATCTTCTTTTCTTCTTTAGGTACCAATTGTGCATTTAAATACTTCAAATATTCATCTCTAGATAAGTCTAATAAAAAGCGACCATTTCTAGTAATAGTTACACCACCGGTTTCTTCAGAAACTACAATTGTAATTGCATCAGTAACTTCCGAAATACCTACAGCTGCTCGATGTCGAGTACCTAATCGCTTAGGAATCATACTACTATCAGATAAAGGCAAATATGCTGCAGCTACTGCAATCCTATTGTTAGTAATAATAACTGCACCATCGTGCAAAGGAGTATTCGGAATAAAAATATTGATAAGTAACTCACCGGAAATATCTGCATCTAGCTTAATTCCAGTTTCAATATAATCATCTAAACCTGTATCTTGTTGAATAGTAATCAAAGCCCCTATTCGTCTTTTAGACATATATTGGATTGCTTTATCCAGCTCATTCACCATTTTTACGGACTGAGCATGCTCACTTTCTCCACGGCCGCTAAAAATAGGTGTACGTCCTAATCGTTCAAGACCACGACGAATTTCTGGTTGGAAAATTACAATTATTCCAATCACTGCCCATGATACAATTTGATCAACAATATAGGTAACAGCATGTAATTGAAGTAAACCAGCAACAATTCTAACAATAAAAATAAAGACGATGCCTTTTGCTAGTTGTACTGCTTTAGTACCACGAATGAGCATGATTAATCGATAAACTAAATACCAAATGATTAATACATCTAAAGCTATCGACAAATTATTCCAGGTAAAAAAATTAGATACGTTAAAATGCATTTGTGCTCCTTTCTTTTTTATTATAACTAACCAATCTTATCGTGCATACATTTTAAATTCTAAAAACAAGTCATTATATTCTTGCGTTTTCTTTGGACCTAAATCTTTAAAAACTTGTAAATGCTGTAAGGTTTTTTCATCAGGATAAAATTGCTTATCATTTCTTATTCTCTGGGGCAACAATTTTTGGGCAGCTATATTAGGCGTAGCGTAACCAACATATTGAGCATTTTGTGCTGCATTTTTAGGCTCAAGCATAAAATTAATAAATTTTAATGCTGCTTTTTTATTCTTAGCGGTTTTAGGAACTACAAAATTATCAAACCATAAATTTGATCCTTGCTTAGGAACTACATAATGAAGATGAGAATTATTTTCCATCATTTCATGTGCTTCGCCTGACCAAGTTATACCAACTGCAGCTTCATTTTGCACCATATACATTTTCATTTCATCAGAAATAATTGCTTTAATATTAGGACCTAGACCATCTAACTTAGTTTGAGCCAATTGTAATTTCAAGCTGCTCGTTGTATTCATTGAATAGCCTAATGATACTAACGCCATCCCCATAGCATCTCTAGCTGAATCAACAAGTAAAATTTGATGGTGATATTTTTTATTCCATAAATCATTCCAAGTCTTAATTGCACCTTGTTTGACAAATTTATCGTTATAAACTATGCCAAGTGTGCCCCAAAAATAAGGAACAGAATAATCATTTTCCTGATCAAATGATTTATGCATAAAAGTCTTGCCAATATATTTCATATTAGGAATTTTTTCTTTATCCAATTTTTCTAGCAAATGAGCTTTACGCATTTTAGTCACCATATATTCAGATGGGATTGTTAAATCATATGCTGTTCCACCTTGTTTGATTTTAGTATACATTGCTTCATTAGAATCAAATGTCTCATATACAATATGGTAACCTGTTTGTCGCTCAAATTTTTTGATTAATTGCGGATCTAGATAATCTCCCCAATTATAAATAATTAGATTTTGTGTACTTTTTTTAACCGATGACGTATCTAAATGATGAGCCAAAAATGCAAGTCCAGTACAAGCCAAGAGAATTGATATAATTGCTATAACAATTTTTTTCATTTAACCAATCCTCCAATTACACGGTGATTCTTTCGCCTACTCTTTTTAGTGGTAATAAAATAATATATTCCTACTAAAAGAAGTACAAACAAAAACATCACAGTACTTAATGCATTAATTTCAAGATCAATTCCTTGCCGTGCTCTTGAATAAATTTCTACGGATAGAGTTGAAAAACCGTTTCCAGTAACAAAAAACGTTACAGCAAAATCATCAAGCGAATATGTTAATGCCATAAACATGCCCGAAAAAATACCTGGCATAATTGTTGGTATCAAAACGTCACTAAATACTTGCCACGAATTAGCACCTAAATCACGCGCCGCATCAATCAGTGACATATCCATTTCATTGAGGCGTGGTAAAACCATTAAAACAACAATAGGAATCGAAAATGCGATATGACTAAGCAAAACGGATCCAAAATTCAAGCCAATACCTAGTGCTGTAAAGAAAATTAAAAAACTAGCTCCAATGATGACATCTGGCGAAACCATCAAAACATTATTTAAAGCTAAGGTAGTTTTTTTATGTGTCTCTCTTCTCATTCCATTAATTGCAATTGCACCAAACGTCCCAATAATAGTCGCTATCAAACTAGAAAGAAGTGCTAATAACAAAGTTTCCAAAAAAATTGCTAGTAAGCGATCATCCTGAAAAAGAGTCTGATAGTGGGCAAAAGTAAAATGTTCAAACTTATTCATATTTTTTCCGCTTGAAAAAGAAAAATAAATCAAATAAAAAATCGGAACATACAATAAAACTAAAGTCAAAGAAAGATAAATCTTTGCAATTAAATGTCTATTTTTCATAGATTTACCTTCTTTCTTTTAGATCTTTTACCTGTAATCAACATGACAACAATCATTAATACAATTAAAACCACTCCAATAGTTGCACCCATATTCCAGTTCATAGTTGTCATAAAATACTCTTCGATTGCCGTACCTAAAGTAATAACGCGGTTACCACCTATTAATCTCGTCAACATAAATAATGATAATGATGGGATAAAAATGGCTTGAACACCACTTTCTACTCCTGGTCTAGATAATGGCCAAAGAACATAGCGAAAAGTTTGCCATCGACTTGCTCCTAAATCTTCTGAAGCCTGAATAACTGCTGGATTAATTTCCTTGATAGCATTATAAATAGGTAAAATCATAAACGGAATTTCAATATAAGTTGCTACAAAAATAAATGCAAAATCTGTAAATAAAATATTTACTGGACCTATTCCAATCAATTGTAAAAATTTATTAACTAGCCCATTATTTCCTAAAATTCCAATAAATGCATATGCTTTAAGCAAGAGATTAATCCAAGTAGGTAGAATAATTAGTAATAACCATAGCTGCTGATTTTTCATCTTGGTTAAAAAATATGCCGCAGGATAAGAAATTAATAACGTAATCAATGTAATCAAGAATGCATACCAAAAGGAGTTTAGCATCATTCTAAGAAAGGTCCCATTTCTAAAAAATTCCGCATAATTATTCAATGTGAAGCCATTATTACTATCTGTAAATGAATACCATAGAATTAACAAAATAGGTAAAATTACGAATAAAATGATCCACATTAAGTAAGGGATCAAAAAGAATGCTTTTCTAGTCTTCATTTTCGTCTCCCTCATACTTCTCAATTCTGGCATCAAAATCTTTTTGACTTTCATTAAGACGCATTACATGAATATCTTCCGGATCAAAGAAGAGACCTATTCTTTGTCCCAACTTTACACCATTAGTTGAGTGGATTAACCATTCATTCTCATTCGCATCAATTGCTTTTATTTCAAAGTGATCTCCCAAAAATAATTGTGTTTGAGCAGTTACTACAATTTTACCTTTTTCAGGAGCAACGATATCTAAATCTTCTGGCCGAATCACTACTTCAACCTTTTCATTTGATTTAATTCCACCATCCGCACATCTAAACTTATTGTTAGCAAACTCTACTACATAGTCTTTAATCATTCGACCAGGCAATATATTTGAATCTCCAATAAAACGTGCTACAAAATCATTGACCGGCTCATCATAAATTGCTACAGGACTACCACTTTGTTGAATTTGCCCATCATTTAAAACAAAGATCTCATCACTCATTGATAGAGCTTCTTCTTGATCATGTGTAACAAAAATAAAAGTAATTCCCAACTTTTTTTGGATAGCTCTTAATTCAAATTGCATATCTTTACGTAATCTTTTGTCAAGTGCAGATAATGATTCATCTAGTAAAAGTACTTTAGGCTCATTAACAATTGCTCGAGCAATTGCTACACGTTGCTGCTGCCCACCACTAAGTTCTGAAATCTCGCGATTAGCATAACCATCAAGACGTACCATATGTAATGCATCTTTAACTGCTGGCCTAATTTCATTAAGAGGTTTTTTCTTGATTTTTAGTCCAAAAGCAACGTTTTCAAAAACATTTAAATGCGGAAAAAGTGCATAATTCTGAAAAACAGTGTTAATATGGCGTTTTGATGCATCAAGATCAGTAATATCTTTTCCATCGAAAAAGACTTGTCCACTACTTGGTTGAGTAAAACCGGCAATTATTCTCAAAATTGTGGATTTACCTGACCCACTCGGACCAAGTAGCGAATAGAATTTTCCTGACTCGATTGTTATATTGATATCTTTTAGTGCAATGAAACCATCATCATATCGCTTAGTAATATGTTTTAATTTTATAATGTCCATTATCCATCCCCATAAAAACAGCTACAAGCATTGCAGCCTGTAGCTTGTCTCTCATTTTCTAATTTTCTTTACCGATGATTCTTACCTCAGTATGTAAATCAATATCATATTTTTCTTTAATCACCTTTTGAATAAGATGGATCAAATCTAAATAATCTGTAGCAGTAGCTCCACCTTTATTAACTATAAATCCAGCGTGCTTAGTTGAATCTTGAGCGCCACCAATTTGTTTTCCTTGAAGCCCGGCCTTAATAATCATTGGTCCAACAAAATGACCTTTTGGACGCTTAAATACACTGCCACATGATGGATATTCAAGCGGCTGCTTATATCGCCGCAATGCATTCAAGTAATCCATATGATCTAATATTTGTAACTTATTTCCCGGCTTTAAACTAAATGTTGCACTAAGAACAATGTCACCATTTTCTTGAATAATTGAGTGACGATAAGAAAAATCCATTTCTTGATTGGAATAAGTTTTATATTCACCAGCACGTGTTAAAACATTAACACTCTTTACTGCTTCCTGCATTTCACCACCGTAGGCACCGGCATTCATAAATACACCACCACCAATGCTACCTGGAATGCCTGCAGCAAATTCCATTCCACTTAGGCCATGGTTAGCCGCGGTAAAAGCCGTATCTACGATCGTAGCACCTGCATCAGCAGTTACTTCATTACCGTTTACTTCAATATTTTTTAATTCAGTTAAAATAATTACTAAACCATCAATTCCGCCGTCACGAATAATTAAATTTGAGGCATTGCCAATAATCGTTAATGGAATTTTATTTTCTTGAGTCACCTTTACTAATTTTTCTACTTCATCAGTAGTCTTAGGAAAGGCTAAATATTCAGCTTCCCCACCTGTTTTAGTAAAAGTATATCTGCTTAATGGAATTTGCTCTTTAATGTCAATCCCTTGTTTCTTTAAATTAAGTAATTCCACGCCTCTGCCTCCTTATTGTTTCTTGTTTTATTTTACCGCAGAAAAGCCTTAGCTTCATCATAAAAAATGTTATACTTCTTTGAAAGGAGAATTTTATGAATTTTATTGCTATGGATTTTGAAACAGCTAATCATTATCCCGAAAGTGCCTGTTCACTTGCACTAGTAATGGTGAGAAATAATAAAATTGTTGACCGATTTTATACAGTAATTAATCCACAAATGCCATTTGATGCCCGTAATATTCAAGTCCACCAAATTACTGCTGAAGATGTAAAAAATGCACCAACAATGGCAGAAGTTTGGCCTAAAATTAAAGGACTATATCAACCCGGTATGCTAGTTGCTGCTCATAATTCCCGCTTTGATACTAATGTAATGCGTCAGAGTTTAGCGCGCTATAATATTGAAGAACCTCATTATTTAGTTATTGATACTTTAGCTACCAGCAAGCTCTTTGAACCGGAATTACCTAATCATAAGCTAGATACAGTATCTGATGCTCTCAATGTAGAATTATGGCATCATCATAATGCATTAAGCGATAGTGAAGCCTGTGCTGGTATTTTAATTAATCAGGAAAAGCAATTCGGTGATGAAGCTATTAAAAATTTAGTCTATCAAATATAAAAACGAGTCTAAAAAAGTTTGATACATTTCCTGTCAAGTAGACAAGGAATGTATCACAGTTAGACCCGTTTTTATTATTTCTTGAATTCTGTTAACGCATCCTCGAGCCATTTTTCGCTACGTTTACCATGTACATCAAATTTAATTAATCGCTTAGTTGAATCCCAACTATCATCAACTCGGGTAATCGTTAATTGAAGATATTTATCAGGCAAATCATCCATTACAAGTTGTGGCCATTCAATTACTACCAAACCTGGTTCAGCTAAATATCCCTCCAAGTCGATTGAAGATAGATCATTATCTTCTAATCGATAAAAATCCATATGAAATAGAGGCATTTTTGCTTCACGATACTCCCGGACAATTGTAAATGTTGGACTTTTTACTGGTCTATGAATTCCCAGTTCACGCCCTAATCCTTGAGTCATAGTAGTTTTACCAGCACCTAAATCACCGTTTAACAACAGTAGGTCGTGTGGTTCAGCAGTTTTTGCCAAAGATGCTCCTAATTTTTGCATATCTTCAGCAGAATTAATCTCTAATTTAGTCATTACTTTTCATCCTTTGCCAAAGCTTGTGCAGCAGTAACGATAGCCAAATCGTAAATATCTTGTTCACTACAACCACGTGATAAGTCATTAACTGGAGCAGCTAGACCTTGTAAAATAGGACCTACTGCAGTAAAGTTACCAAGTCGTTGCACCATCTTATAAGCGATATTTCCAGATTGAAGTTCTGGGAATACAAATACATTAGCATGTCCTGCCACCTTAGAGCCTGGTGCTTTTTTTTCACCAACTGATGGAACAAATGCAGCATCAAATTGTAATTCACCATCTGCAGGGATTTCTGGATGATCTTTTTGGAACATTGCAGCAGCGTCATGAACTTTATTTACCATAGGACCTTCAGCTGACCCTTTAGTTGAAAAGCTTAAAAATGCAACCTTAGGATCGATTCCTGCCATTTTAGCAGTTTGAGCGGATTGATAACCAATTTCTGCCAAAGTTTCTTCATCTGGATCAATATTAATAGCACAATCAGCAAAAATATATCTTTCATCGCCTTTTTCCATTACGAAAGCACCCGATACGCGATGCATCCCCTTAGCAGCATGAATTAATTGTAAAGCAGGTAAAACAGTATTAGCAGTTGAATGCGCAGCACCTGATACCATTCCATCAGCTTTTCCCATCTTTACTAGCATAGTACCAAAGTAATTACCTTTTGCTAGCTTAGCCTTTGCTTCGGCAATACTAGTATCCTTTTTTCTAGCTTTAACAAATGCTTCAGCCATTTCATCTAAACCAGCATAATTATTTTGATCATAAATCTTTACACCATCAAGATCTAAATTATTTTCTGCAGCCAATTTTTCAATATCTTCTCTTTTACCAATCAAAATTGGATCGATAATATTGTCCTTATTTAAATTGGAAACTGCAGTTAAGATTCTAAGATCATTACTTTCTGGGAAAATAATTTTTTTCTTTTCATCAGCTTGTTCAACTTGTTCTTTGAATAATGAAAATACGCTCATTTATATACCTCTTATATTAAATCAGATTTACTTACCTTTTCTGGAAGTTGCCAATCAATTGGAGTCTCGCCAAAATTAATTAATGCCGTATTGCAACGAGAAAATGGTCTTGAACCAAAAAATCCACGATCGGCTGAAAAAGGACTCGGATGAGATGATTTTATAATAAAGTTCTTGCTTTGATCAATTAATGGAATTTTATTCTGAGCAAATCGTCCCCATAAAATAAAGACTACCTTGCCTCGCTTACTAAGCGCTTTAATTGCCGCATCGGTTACGTCTTCCCAACCCTTGCCTTGATGTCCATTTGCATGACCATATGGAACCGTTAATACTGCATTTAGTAATAATACACCTTGATCAGCCCATTTCTTCAGATAGCCATGATTTACTGGGATAGCTCCCACATCATCATAAAGCTCTTTATAAATATTTCTAAGTGACGGCGGTAATTGAGCACCTGGCATAACAGAGAAACTCATACCATTAGCTTGCCCGGGATTATGATATGGATCTTGTCCTAAAATTACTACCTTTGTTTTATTAAATGGCGTTAGTTTAAAAGCAGTAAAAATATGATACATATCCGGATAAATTTGCCTTGTTGAATATTCTTTTTTTAAAAAATTATGAAGTTCGTGATATTTATCACTTGTAAAGATCGGATTTAATATTTGATCCCAATCATTACCGATTAATTCTTTCGCCAAGTCTTACACCCTCTTTTCTAATCTTCTTTATGGTATCATTAATTTAACAGTAATTGGGAGGAAAATTATGATCAAATTAGTCGCCTGTGATCTTGATGGTACACTTTTTAATTCTGAAATGACAGTTTCTAAAGTGAATGCTCAAGCTGTGAAAAATGCACAAGAAAATGGCATTGAATTTTTAATTGCTACCGGACGTGCTCCACGTGAATCACGCTCTATCCTTAAAGATGCAGACTTACACACCGGTTTTATTAATCTAAATGGCGCTCTTGTTTTTAACAAACGGGGTACTCTACTAGTAAAACATAGCATCCCTACTCCTATTGCTCGGAAAATAGTTGATCTACTCCATCAAGAAGGATTCTATTTTGAAATCGTTACTGCATCCCAAGTATACAGTGAGAATTTGAATAATCGTATTTCAAATGTGGCTCATTTAATGGTAGATTTAAATCCATTACTTGAATTTAAACAAGCTGTTGCCATTTCTGCAGGTAACAAATCAATTATGAATATGCAGCAAGTTAGAAGTTTTAAAGAACTACTTCAGGATCCTAATATTGAAGTAATGAAAATTTTGGCTTTTGATTCTCGTGGTCATGAAGCTTTTGACGATGTTAAAAAAGATATTAATGCTATGGGGAACTTAGTGGTTACTTCCAGTTCATCATCTAACATTGAAATTAACACAGCAAAAGCTACCAAAGGTAATGCATTGCTAGATTATGCCAAATTAAAAGGAATTAAACAATCAGAAATAGCAGCAATTGGCGATAATTTAAATGATGAAAGTATGATCAAAGAAGCAGGCGTTGGTGTAGCAATGGGAAATGCAATTCCAGCAATAAAAAAATTAGCTCAAATTGTTACTAAGAAAAATAATGACGACGGTGTTGCTCATATCCTTAATCAATTTATTAAAGAAAATAAGCAAAATTAGAGGTGTAAAAGTATGATTTTTTGGCTAGAACTCAATCAAGATAAAGATTATGGTCAAATCCCTGTTATTGGTGAAGACGGACAAATTCAATTTATCATACAAGGCAATCTCGATAATCCAAATCATACTTTGTATCTAGATAACACTAATAAAGAAGAAATTGGACGTTTGTTTTCTGATGGAGCAGGACTCATTGCTTCTTTTACTATCGACGTCGTAAATCATTCTCTAGTAGGTGTAAAAAAATTAAACACACCTAATACCAATATATTTTATATAACCAAATTAAAATATATTGTTACAGGTAGTATTAAACATGGTACCTATACCTTTAGATCCGGAATTAAAAATGTAGCCAGTGTAAAAACTATGATGGGTGATCATGGTGTGGTTTTGGTATGTGATATTAGTAAGCCCGAAGATATCCCATTTATTCTTTTAAGCTCTGTATTATTTACTCAGTGGCATGTAACTCCTTTAAAATTGCCAATTTTTCCACCTATTGGCAACAAGTTTGGAGTAAATCCTAATTAAACACAAAAAAGTAGTTATGAAAATTTTCATAACTACTTCCTTAGAAAGTGATATAGATATAGATGTATCTTCTGCCATAAGGTTTGTATTTACTAAGTAATAAGGAATTATTAGGCAGAGACTGAATATTGGAGGTTAAATCGTATACTTAGCCTCCAGTACCTATTATACTTTTTTGCCAAAAAAACTCAAGGCCCAAATGTTATTTTTTGATTCAAAACCATCTATACGTCAATTCTACCAGTTCATTTTGTAAATTAAAGCCGTTATTTTAAAATATATAAAAAAGCTCTTGCATCTGCAAGAGCTTTTTTCAATTAGTCTTGGTAGTTTACCAAAGCTAAGAATGATTCAGGATCAAGTGAAGCACCACCAACTAATCCACCATCAATATCAGGTTTTGACATTAATTCCTTAACGTTAGCTGGCTTTACAGAACCACCGTATTGAATACGAACATTTTCTGCAGTTTCTTCGTTGTACAAGTCCTTAACAGTTTCACGAATAGTCTTGCACATTTCTTCTGCTTGATCTGATGAAGCAGTCTTACCAGTACCAATAGCCCAGATTGGTTCATAAGCAATTACAAGTGAAGATACTTGTTCAGCAGTAAGTCCGTCTAAAGCAGCCTTAATTTGGGCAACTACCCAATCTTCTTGCTTGTTAGCTTCACGAGTTTCAAGTGATTCACCACAGCAAATAATTGGCTTCATACCATTAGCAAAAATAGCCTTAGCTTTCTTGTTAATATCTTCATCAGTTTCGTGGAAGTAACCACGACGTTCTGAGTGACCAATAATTACGTAGTCAATACCCATTTCTTTAAGGACCTTAGGTGAAGTTTCACCAGTGTAGGCACCTTCATCTTCAAAGTAGCAGTTTTCTGCACCGATATGTAAGTTTGAACCTTCAGCTGCTTTTCTCAAAGCGTCAAGGTCAACTGCAGGTGCACAAATAAGTGATTCAACCTTACTTGGATCTGGCAACTTACCCTTAACAGCGTCAACAAACTCAGTAGTTTGTTCTGGGTTCATGTGTAATTTCCAGTTACCAGCAATAATTGGTGTACGACTCATTAGTCTATTATCTCCTTAACTTAAATTACTTGTCTGAAACGCAAGCGATACCTGGCAATACTTTACCTTCAAGGTAGTTAAGTGAAGCACCACCACCAGTTGAAATGTGGCTAATCTTAGGTGCGATACCCAATTGCTTAGCAGCAGCAGTTGAGTCACCACCACCGATAATAGTAGTTGCGTCAGTAAGGTTTGCCAAAGCACGACCTACTTCTAAAGTACCTTCAGCAAAGTTAGGCATTTCGAAAGCACCCATTGGTCCATTCCAAACAACAGTCTTAGCATCCTTTAAGATGTCCTTAAACTTAGCAATAGTCTTAGGACCAATGTCAAGACCCATCATATTATCAGGAATGTCGTCACCAACAACTTCACGTGAAGCATCGTTTGAGAATTCAGTTGCAGCTACGTTGTCAACTGGAAGAACGATCTTGTCGCCAGCCTTTTCAAGCAATTCCTTAGCAAGATCAACCTTATCAGCTTCAAATAATGATTTACCAATCTTGTGACCTTGAGCAGCTAAGAATGTGTAAGCCATACCACCACCAATTAAGATGTGATCTGACTTAGGAATCAAGTTTTCGATAACACCGATCTTGTCTGAAACCTTAGCACCACCCAAAATAGTAACAAATGGGTGTACAGGATTATCAACGGCGTCACCTAAGTACTTAATTTCCTTTTCAAGTAAGTAACCAGCTGCAGCAGGCTTACCATTTTCCTTCATAGCGGTTGCAATACCAACGTTTGAAGCGTGACTTCTGTGTGCAGTACCGAAAGCATCGTTTACAAAGATATCGCCAAGACTTGCCCAGTATTCGCCAAGTTTTGGATCGTTACCTGATTCACGCTTACCGAAATCGTTGTCGATATCTTGGAATCTAGTGTTTTCAAGAACAACAACATCTCCGTCTTTCATGTTGTCGATTGCTTCTTCAACTTCTTTACCTTCGTTTGATGGTACAAAAGTTACAGGCTTGTCAAGAAGTTCGCTTAAACGTTCAGCAACTGGCTTCAATGACAATTCCTTCTTATCAGCATCTGACTTTACACGACCTAAGTGGCTAAGCAAAATTGCCTTACCACCATGTTCAATAATGTACTTAATAGTAGGAAGTGCAGCAACGATACGGTTATCATCACCAATAACGCCATCTTTAATAGGAACATTAAAGTCTACACGTACTAAAACTTTTTTACCTTTAACGTCGAGGTCTGAAATGATTAATTTAGCCATTAATATTCTCCTCAAAAAATATTTATTTTTTCTTCAAAAAAAGGCGGAAGGAAGAATCTCCCTCCGCCTTCTCGATTACCACTTAACTATAATCAGTTAATTAAAATTAATGATTAAAGAGTAGCAAAGTGTAACAAAGTACGAACCATTTGGCAAGTGAATGAGTATTCATTGTCGTACCAAGCAACAGTCTTAACTAATTGCTTGTCACCTGCAGTAGTTACCATAGTTTGAGTTGGGTCAAAGATTGAACCAGCAGTTCTGCCTAAAATGTCGCTTGAAACAACATTGTTTGGTTCATATTCAAATGAAGGACTTTCGTACTTCTTCATAGCTTCGTTAACTTCATCAGCAGTAACGTTCTTGCCCAAGATTGATACTAATTCAGTTACTGAACCATCTGGAACTGGAACACGTTGTGCGTGACCGTTCAACTTACCGTTCAATTCTGGAATAACAAGGCCGATAGCCTTAGCAGCACCAGTTGAGTGAGGAATAATGTTGATAGCAGCAGCACGAGCAGCACGTAAGTTACCACCACGTACAGGACCATCCAAGATCATTTGAGTTGAAGTGTATGCGTGGATAGTAGTCATAGTACCAACTTCAATACCGAATTCCTTTTGTAAAGCGTTAACCATTGGTGCCAATGAGTTAGTAGTACATGAACCAGCTGAAACGATCTTGTCGTCAGCAGTCAAAGTATCTTGGTTTACTGAGTAAACGATAGTCTTCAAGTCGTTACCTGCTGGTGCTGAGATCAATACACGCTTAACACCTGCGTCAAGGTGAGCTTGTGACTTAGCCTTGCTAGTGTAGAAACCAGTACATTCAAGAACGAAGTCAACACCGTCGTTTTTAACCCATGGAATGTTTTGTGCTTGTGGTTCAGCGTAAACACGGTACTTCTTACCGTCAACTACGATTGAATCTTCAGTTGAAGAAACTTCGTGGTCGAAAGTACCATGAGTTGAGTCATACTTAAGTAAGTGTGCCAAAAGTGCTGGAGTAGTCAAGTCGTTAATTGCAACAACTTCGATATCCTTTGACTTTTCGCCCAAGTCCATAATACGACGGAATGCTAAACGACCAATACGGCCGAAACCGTTAATACCAATTTTAACTGTCATAACCTAAAGTCCTCCTTAAGAACTATAAACAACAATTTATTTTAAACGGGATTTCATTTCCCCTTTAAAATCATATTTGAGGCCCCTTCATCAGTAATTAACCAGGTTTGATGAGGTGCATTGGGCATATATGCTTTAATTGCTTTAGCTTTTTTAGCACCGCAAGCAAAGGCAAATATGTGGGGTATTTTATATAGATTGTCAAACTGTAATCCAACCTGGGTGATACGGTCAACAACCTTACCATTTTCATCGAAGAAACACCCAAAACATTCGGTGACGGCTTTCTTTTCACGAAGCTCTGAAAGTTTAATTGAATCATAACCTCTACGCTGTGCCATTTCTTGAGCTAACCCAATTCCATGAATTACAGCATCGCTTTGTGAAATATCTTGCAGAACGTCCACAATCGAAGGTTCCCGTATAAGTGACTTATACGCATCAGCTGAAACTTGTTCAGGTAAATACAAAGTTTTATAAGTACCTGAAGTTTTAGCCGCCATCTCTTGAACGATTGTATTACTTTGCGTCTCTACATTTTCGCCCAGAGCTCCTCGACCAGGAACAAATTCTAATTGGCGATTATTGCCAAGATCTGGAGATAAATATTTAGCAGATTTTGCTAAAGAAGCTCCACCTAGAATTGTAACTATTGAATGACCTAATGGCAAGAGTAAATTCAAAGCTGAACTTAATTTCTCTCCCATTTCCTCATAAACTCGGTCCTGCAAATCAGCATTTCCTGGAACTATTAATGTTCTTTCAATTCCAAGTTTTTTAGCTAACTCTACTTCAGTTTCACGAGCATTAAAGAGACGATCAATCAACAGACCTGCATCTTTTAATGTCTTCTCGCCCTTTTCAGTTAAAAACATGCCAAAACTTTTAATTTCAATTAATCCTAATTGACTTAAATATTCAGTTTCAGTTCTAATGTTTCTTTCTGAAAGTCCTAAATGCTGAGCAACACTTCGACGACCTATCGGAGCATGCAAAGCAATTTGCTCAAGGACAAGATACCTTTGTCGAAGGATCTTTAAGACGTCGGGAACGAGCGCTTCGAGCAAAGAAAAGTCCGAATCCATCGTTCCCTCCTTTCCCTGGGACGTATATTGACCACCCCTGTGTCACTTTCTGTCCCAGATTACTTAAAAATATAAGAGAAACGTACGATTCTTCAATTCATACATTTCCCAATCGACACTGTTAGTATAACAAGGTATTTTTAGTAATTCAAGAAAAAGATGTGCTATTTTAAAAATATCCTAAGAAGAGTGAAATAATTTTTATTTATTATTATTTTTTGTTATACTGTTACAGTTGTACGGGTCCTTAGTGTAATGGATCGCACGTAAGATTCCGGTTCTTAAAATCTGGGTTCGACTCCCAGGGGACCCATATTACGATAACCGAGAGCAAAGGATTGTCTGAAATAGGTAATCTTTGCTCTTTTTTTGCTTTAAATCTAAAGCACAAGCTCAATAATTCATACCAAATTAAAAAGAGATAGAAAATATCTAAAATTATTTTTCACATTAAAAATTGATTTATGAAATTCCACTCCAATAGTAGTCATATATATGATTACAGCCGTTAAATTCTTATGAGATTAGCATTAACATACCCTCTTTGAAAACGCTATTGTTATATAATTAAAAAGTTCGCATAAATATTAAATAGTATATAGGGAGATAATTTATGACTGAATCACAAACTAATCCCAAAAAGATGACGTGGATTACATTAGCAATGATGGCCTTCTCTACTGTGTGGGGATTTGGTAATGTTGTTAATGGTTATGTCTACTTTGATGGAACAAAGGTCATCTTTAGTTGGGTTGTAATGTTCCTGCTCTACTTTGTTCCTTATGCATTAATGGTCGGGGAATTAGGCGCTACTTTCAAAAATGCTGAAGGTGGGGTTTCCTCCTGGGTTAATGCAACGATGGGCGCAAAATGGGCTTATTATGCCGGATGGACTTACTGGGCTTGCCACGTAGTATATATTTCAAGTAAAGGTACTGGTGGTTTAAGAGCAATGGCTTGGGGAATTTTTGGAAATACCCAATGGTATGACAGCCTACCTACAGCGTGGACACAATTTGCAACTTTAGTTATTTTCTTATTCTTCTGTTGGGTTGCCAGCCGCGGGGTGCCTGTTTTAAAAGGTTTAGCTACTATTGCTGGTTCTTCAATGTTTATCATGTCAATTTTATTCATTATCATGATGTTTGCAGCACCTGCAATTAATCCTCATGCTGGTTTTTATAGTATCGATTTCAATTGGAAGAACTTAATGCCTACCTTCAATGTTAAATATTTTACTTCACTTTCAATTTTAGTATTTGCCATTGGTGGTTGTGAAAAGATTTCACCTTACGTTAATAAAGTAAAAGATCCATCCAAGAACTTCCCTAGAGCAATGATGGCTTTAGCAATTATGGTCATGATTTCAGCTATTTTGGGAACTTTTGCTATGGCACTTATGTTTGATCCAAAAATAGTTAACGCTAACCTTAATGAATACATTTCAAACGGTGCATATATGGCTTTCCAAAAATTAGGTGAATACTATCACGTGGGTGGATTATTTATGTATATCTATTCATGGTGTAATGTAATTGGACAGTTTTCAACCTTAGTAATTAGTATTGATGCTCCACTTAGAATGTTATTAGGTAGTAAAGAAGCTGAGGAATTTATTCCTAAAGGCTTGCTTAAGCTCAATAAACACGGTGCTTACATTAATGGAATTTGGATGGTAGTTGTATTATCTGGAGGATTAATTGCAATTCAAGCACTTGTCCCTAACGCACAAGCTGTTATGGCTCAACTTGTTAAATTAAACTCAACTACAATGCCACTTCGTTACCTTTGGGTATTTGCAGCCTATGTTGCTTTAAGAAAGCATCAAGAAAAGTTTGAGACTACTTATCAAATGACTAAACATCAAGGGCTAGCATATACTGCAGGTATTTGGTGTTTCTTAGTTACAGCAGCTTGTTGTATCTTTGGTATATATTCACCAGATCCATTCACATTACTTCTTAATATCTTGACTCCTATCGTTTTAATTGCATTAGGTTTAATTCTTCCAGGTATTAAAAAGTATCAAGAAGTTAAAGAAAATCAATAAGAATAAATAGCATCAAAAAGACGCTGCCAATGGCAGCGTCTTTTTGATTAATTAACATTTTTACTTAGTTAATTTTTGATTACTTTCAAATAATTCAGCACGTTGAGCTAAGTTCATGTAAAGTCTGTTATTATCAACAGCAATACCTTCAATTTCACGACCTGTGTGGAATTGATATGCATCCTTAACTTCACCATTCTTAGCTATTTTAGCGATTACATCATTAAATGCAAGATAGAAATTATCATTCTTAGCATCATAAGTGAAGCCTTGAGTATAAGTGTTAGTAACAATTCCGCCCTTAGTTGCACCTACGATAGTTGGATACCAGTTATCACCAGTACGGTTAAATTCCCAGTATTCTGTTTGGTCCTTAGCCTTGTTGTAAGCAGTAGTGTACATCTTATGATCATTTACAACCACACCGTTTTGGAAGTAACGACCTTCAGAATCGCCACCATTCCAGCACTTAACTGTCCAAATCTTATTAATACATAAGTCACTCTTACGGATTTGAATCAATTGTTCTGATTCTGTACTGTTATAAGCAATTCTATTGTAGTTATTCAATACATAAATGTACTTATCTGTAGAACCCATTGCTTGACCATGACCTACATTTATCGCAGGACTTACCTTGATGTTCTTTACGTAAGAATTAAATTTCTTTTGTGACATATCAAGTAAGTATTGTCCATTAAATGCATTAGTTAAGTGATTCAAGTTGTAGCCCACAATATGACCATTGTTAATGGTAGTACTGCTTAAAAGACTAGTGTAAAGCCAACCTTGAGACATTGTGATACCTTCTGGAATATGACCTACACGGTTAATATAGTCATCGTCCTTAATATCTCTAGCAACACTCAATAGGACCGGTTGGAAGAAACGAGTCTTAAACGTTAAATTACCATTATCACTATCATAAGTATGTCTTGACTTATCTGGTGCAAAATCAGCCTTAGTTACATAATTAGCAGAACTACCATAATAAGTCTTCCAAGACTTCAAATTACCATTAAATGGCTGAGCAGTTACACTATCCGCATTAGTAACACCTTCCTTGGTGCTCTTTCTTACAGTAACTTTAACAGTAGCCTTAGCAGTACCATAACTGTATTTTACATTGTAAACACCTGGTTCAGTACAATCGATCATATCTTCAGAAATATTAACTTCTTGATTATCGATTACTGTACCCATACTGTTAGTAGCGTAACTGATTGCATCAGAAGGATCAAAGCTATAATTACTGTTTCTTACCAAACTTACAGTCTTAGGTACGGCGATTGTATTTCTGGTAAAGTAATTTTGATTAACATAACCAACTTTACGTCCATCTACATAAATACGCCAATAAGTACCGTTTTGTTGTGTCTTAATTCTTTGATCTGATTGAATATGAGCATATTGATAATCGCTTGCATTTGCCACTTTACCAACAGGCTTACCATTTTTAATACTCTTATATACGTTGTAGTTTCTACCACTACCAACCTTAACCATTAAATCATATGAGGTACTAGTTTGTGCAGCTGCATTTTTAGTACTACTAGAATTATCTGAATTTTTATCAGTTTTGGCAGTTGAATTAGAATCTGCAGCAGAGACAGGCTTAGCATAACCCATCAACAAACCAACACTAAGTGCTACAGCTGATGTAGCAGTCAAAATTTTACTTGTATACTTCAAGACTATCCTCCATAATCTCATATATTAATCTTACTTTTTTATTATAATATACAAAAGATGTTTCCAAAAATACAATTTTTATACAAGTGAGCCTCTTTATTTGACACTTTTATTACGAAGTGATTTAATTAGCACAGTACTTGTATGAGTGCTAATTATTAGACAATAAAATTTAGGAGGCAGATTTATGCTAGTACCTACAGTTATTGAACAAACTGCTCGTGGTGAACGTGCCTATGATATTTACTCACGTTTATTAAAAGACAGAATTATTATGTTGAGTGGCGAAATTAATGACCAAATGGCCAACTCAATTATCGCCCAACTACTTTTCTTGGATGCCCAAGACAATACTAAAGATATTTCATTATATATTAACTCACCAGGTGGTGTAATCACTTCTGGTCTTGCAATCATGGATACCATGAACTTTATCAAGTCGGATGTTTCTACCATTGCAATCGGTATGGCAGCATCAATGGCTTCTATTCTTTTGACAAGTGGTACAAAGGGTAAGCGTTTTGCACTTCCTAACTCAACAGTTCTTATTCACCAACCATTAGGTGGTGCACAAGGTCAACAAACTGATATTCAAATTGCAGCTAATGAAATTTTGAAGAGTCGTAAGAAGATCAACGAAATCTTGCACGAAACTACTGGTCAACCTTTGGAAAAGATCCAAAAAGATACTGAACGTGATAATTACTTAACTGCTGAAGAAGCTAAGGAATATGGCTTAATTGATGAAATTATGGTCAACAAAAAAAGTAATTAAAACCTACTAAAATAAGGCTTGCTAAGCAAGCCTTATTTTTTATTCTCTTAAACTCTCTGCTATTTCATGCAATTTCTTAAAACGGTGATTTACACCAGATTTTGAAATAGGACCATCTGGTATTTGATCAGCTACTTCTTTTAAAGTAAGTTCTGGATGAGCTAATCTAAAGTTTGCTAATATTTGTAACTTTTCAGATAAATCATCTAAACCCTTTTCCTTTTGAATTAGCTGAATATCTTCAACTTGTTTAGCTGAAGCTGAAGCTGTTTTTTTCATATTTGCAGTATCGCAATTAACTAAACGATTAACTGAATTACGCATATCTCGCATAATTCTTAAATCTTCAAAATTAAGCATTGCGTTTAATGCTCCAACAATATGCAAAAAGTCTCCAATTTTTTCTGCTTCTTTTAAATAAACAATATAGCCTCTGCGTCGCTTTGTCATTTTGGCATTCAAATAAAAATATTCATTCATTAACTTAGCAAGATCCTCATTATGGTCCTCATAAGTTGAATAAATTTCTAAGTGATAGCGACTAGTTTCTGGATTATTTACACTTCCTCCAGCTAAAAAAGCACCTCGTAAATAAGACATAGCACCTTCACGAGAACTCATTATTCTTTTTGGAATTCTAGTAACTAATCCTTTTTCTGTATCCCAAATTTGCAAGTTTTCTAATATTTCTTGCACTTGTTGATTTAAGCGAACTAAATATTGATTGTTTTTCTTTAATTTCATTTTACGAGAAACAATTAATAATGGTTCAATTCCATATGCAACTTTAATTAATTTAAAAATTCGGCGTGCAATTGCCGGATTTTCAGTCGTTATATCTAAACTAAATTGATGATCATGGAGATTTAGCACTCCGTTCATTCGCAAAAAAGCAGCTAATTCTGCTTTGGCATGCTCTGGATGCACCTCAAGCGAAGTTAGCTCCTTTTTGACCTCACTAGCATAACTAGCCATTATCTTCCTTCATTCTTTTACGTGACATTGCTTCAAATGCTAAGTTAATTATTTCCTTAGCTACTTTTTCTCCATCATGAAAAACAAGACCGTGACGTTGATCAATAAAGTCATCCGTAATAACGCGACAATCTTGAGCTCTCAAACCTTTAAAATCATTTCTAACCGGCTCAAGATATTCATCATAATCTTCTGGATGAAATTTACTCATATCAATTTTGGCGCCATTGACCAAAGCGGTATTGATATAATGTCCACCCAAATGATTATTAATTACCTCAACGTGTTCTGCATCACTAAAATGATCAGTTTCACCACGTTGAGTCATAATATTACAAATATAAATTACTTCTGCATCTGTCTCTCTAACGGCCTCGCCCAAATTAGAAATCATTAAATTAGGCAAAATTGAAGTAAATAAACTACCAGGTCCTAATACAACTGCATCAGCTTGCATAATTGCCGCCAAAACTGGAAGTACTGCTTCTGGCTTATCATCCGAATCAGTATCTGTCACCCAAACACGTTTTATTCTCTTATCTTTAGATGTTATCTCAGTTTCGCCTGATTCTGTTGTTCCATCAATAAATTCCGCATTCAAAGTTAATGATTCATTTGAAGCTGGAAAAACATGACCATCTACACGCATCATTTTTGACAAAGATTGTACAGCATCAAAAATATTTCCGTGCATTTCGTTTAAAGCAGCAATAATTAAATTACCAATAGCATGGCCTGAGAAAAATGCATCCGATGAATCAAAACGATATTGAAAAATATTTTTTTCTTCTCTTGGCAAATCACTGAGTGAAACCAGCACATTTCTAATATCACCAGGTGGTACAACATTAATAAAATTTCTAATAGAGCCAGATGAACCACCATCGTCAGATACAGTAACAATTGCCGTTATTTCCGCATTTTGCTTTTTTAAAGCGTTTAATATAACTGGTAAGCCAGTCCCACCACCAATTACAACAACACGCGGACGTCTTCCTTTAATCACACGGACAATCTTATTTTCTCCATACGGCATTCATTGCACCTACTTTCTAATGTATCTACTTATTTCCCTATGTGTAATATCAACAGGATACTTTTTAGATAAATCTCGCGCAAGTTGTTGAGCAATTGATACACTACGGTGTTGCCCACCAGTACAACCAATTGCAATAGTCAGTTTTTCTTTTCCTTCTTTAATGTAACCAGGAATTGCTGTTTCTAACATATCTAAAAGTTTCTTATAAAAGACTTGTGTCTCTTCTTTATTCATTACATAATCAAACACGCGTTTATCTAAGCCTGTAAAAGGACGTAATTCTGGAATATAAAATGGATTAGGTAAGAAACGAACATCCATCACAATATCAGCGTCAATTGGCATCCCGTATTTAAACCCAAATGACATTACTTCAATTGAAAATGGTTGACGTTTTTTATCACTAAACGTATTAATTAATTTTTGTTTTAATTCTTTTGTTGATAAATTTGAAGTATCAACAATATAATTAGAACGATTTTTAATTGGAGTTAAAATGCGACGCTCTTCTTGAATTCCATCTAGTAGACGGCCCTTACCATTATTTGCTAATGGAGGGAGACGCCGAGTTTCTTTATAGCGGGCAACCAAAACATCATCTGATGCATCCAGATAGAGAATGGTTGCTTGAACGTTGCCATTATCTTCTAATGAATTAACTTCATCCAATAAATCTGTATAAAAAGCTTTTACACGCAGGTCAATTACTACTGCAACTTTATGAAAATCATTAGAATTATTTATCAAATCCCAAAAACTTCCTAATAAAGTTGGAGGAAGATTATCAACCACAAAATAGCCCATATCCTCTAAATCATGAGCAACGACGGTTTTACCTGCCCCACTCATTCCTGTAACAATTAATAATTGTTTCTTTTCATCAGCCATAATAACCCCTCCTCTTATAAATTATATCATACCGGGTGTTTCATTATAGTGCAAAAAAAAGAAGCCGTTGGCTTCCTTTTTTTAACGGTGCATAAATGCTACCACAACTTCATTTATTCCAAATACTAACAACCAGAATGCAACAAGCCATACCAAGCTTAAAGCTGCCAATACTGGATTAAAAATTAAGAAAATTGCGATAATTAAACTTAAAATATTCAAAATTAAATTAAAGATAAAATAGCCTGTTGAGAAATCTCGTAAGTGCCATGAAAAGACAATCCCTACAACTGAATCTACAAAGAACCAAATTGCAAATAAGTAAGCGATTGTTAAGCCACCAATATCATATGAACATAGGAATAAAATACCGATTATAATGTCCAATATACCTGAGATTAATGCTACCCAACTACGTGAAAAAAATTCACGAAAACGTGAATAGCCTGCAAGCCATACTAAACCTTGTACGATTGATATAATTGCAAAAATTAAAACGAATGCATGTAAACCTTTAGCAGGATGTCTAAGAAGCACAAAAGCAACTACAACCATTAAAATACCTGCAATAAAAGATCCCCAATCAAATCCGCGATTATCTTTAGAACTAGAAAAAATATCCATTTTTATCCTCCTTGGTCCATATTTTACACTTATTTGAGGATAAAAGACACTTAACCGCTAAACTATTTTTGAGCCCTCTTAGTCAAGAGTATGTCTCGCCTTAAAACAGGTTTCAGATATTGACCAGTATAACTTTCCCTAACTTCTGCTACTTCTTCAGGGGTTCCAGTAGCTACAATAGTTCCACCACCTTCACCACCTTCTGGGCCTAAGTCAATTAACCAATCAGCATTTTTAATTACGTCAAGATTATGTTCAATAATCAAAACAGTATTACCTTCATCGACAAGACGTTGCAATACTTCAAGTAGCCGCTTAATGTCATCAGTATGTAAACCGGTAGTTGGTTCATCAAGAATATAGAAATTTTTACCAGTTGATAATTTTTGCAATTCAGCAGCTAATTTCATTCTTTGAGCTTCACCACCAGATAATGTTGTGGCAGATTGACCCAATTTCACATATCCTAATCCCACATCCACAATTGTTTTTAACTTACGTTCAATCTTAGGAATATTTTCAAAGAATTTGCATGCCTCATTAATAGTCATATCAAGAACTTGAGCAATATTTTTCTCGCGGTAAGTTACTTCAAGAGTTTCTGAATTATAACGAGTACCATGACATACCTCACAAGGAACATAAACATCAGGTAAAAAATTCATTTCTATTTTGATAATTCCATCACCATGACAAGCTTCACAGCGTCCACCCTTAACATTAAATGAAAAACGTGCCTTAGTGTATCCACGCATCTTAGCTTCATTAGTTTGCGCAAACAATGTTCTAATATCATCAAAAACGCTTGTATATGTAGCTGGGTTACTACGTGGTGTACGACCAATTGGGCTTTGATCAATATCAATTATTTTTTCAATATTTTTATAACCACGAATTGATTTATACTTACCAGGCTTAGTTGAATTATTATTTAATTTCTGAGCCAAAGCTCGCTTTAAAATCATATTAACTAAAGTAGATTTACCTGAACCAGAAACACCACTAACTACAATAAATTTTCCTAAGGGGAAGCTTACATCAATATCTTTTAAATTGTTTTCAGTAGCACCAGTTATTGTAATCTTTTTACCGTTTCCTTTACGTCGCTTTAATGGGACAGGAACAAATTTTTTACCAGAAAGATATTGTCCTGTTAAAGAGTTAGGATCTTTTTCTACTTCTTCTGGTGTACCTTGTGCCATAACTTTACCACCGTAAACACCTGCACCTGGTCCCATATCAACCAGATAATCTGCTTGACGCATAGTTTCATCATCATGTTCTACTACAATTAACGAATTCCCCAAATCACGCATTCGCTTAAGAGAAGCAATCAGTCTGTCATTATCACGTTGATGAAGCCCAATCGATGGTTCATCTAAAACATACATAACACCTGATAAATTAGATCCAATTTGTGTAGCCAAACGAATTCTTTGAGCTTCGCCACCAGATAATGTATTAGCAGTTCTTGAAAGAGTTAAATAATCTAAACCAACGCTATCTAAAAATGAAAGTCGATCGCGTACTTCTTTTAGAACAGGTTTAGCAATTATTGTTTCTTGCTCACTAAGCTCTATATTACTGAAAAAATCCAATGCCTTTTTTATTGAAAGATCTGAAGCTTGTGCAATATCCTTGCCCATAACCTTTACAGCTAATGCTTTTTCATTAAGTCGTTTACCATGACAAGTAGAGCAAGTTAATTCGGTCATGTATTTGCCCATAACATCACGCATAAACTTAGACATTGGTCTTCGATACCGTCGCTCAACATTCGTCATTACACCTTCAAATGGTTGAGTTGTCGCATTAACGCCAAAATCACCTGTAATATTAAACTTTACCGGCTTAGTTGAACCATGTAAAATAATATCCTTTTGCTTTTTAGTTAGTTTGTTAAATGGCTTGTCCATTGGAATACCCAGTGCATCACAAGCTTGCTTTAACATTTCTGAATAATAATTGGAAGTTTTCCATGGAGCAAGTGCCCCTTCTTCCAAAGTTAGAGACTTATCAGGTACAACTAAATCTTCATCAACTTCCAGTTTCATCCCTAATCCATCACAATCAGGGCAAGCACCAAATGGCGCATTAAATGAAAATAATCTTGGCTCCATTTCACCTACGGTAAAACCACATTTTGGACAAGCATAATCTTCAGAGAAGTTAAGCATCTTTCCATCAATCACATCAACGTTCATATAACCATCTGATAAACGTAAAGCTGCTTCAGTTGAATCGAACAAACGTGATCTAATGCTATCTTTAACAATTAAACGATCAACTACAATGTCAATTGAATGTCGCTTATTTTTTTCTAAATTAAACTCCTCACCAATCTCATGCATTTCACCATCAACAATTACTCGAACATAACCTGCACGTTGAATTCGCTTAAATACTTCTTTATGCTCACCACGCTTAGCTCTAACTACCGGTGCAAGTAATTGAATCTTAGTTCTTTCAGGCAATCCCATAATTCGATCGACCATTTGATCAACTGATTGACGCTCAATCAACGTACCATCATTAGGACAAACGGGATGCCCTACTCTTGCCCAAAGAAGTCGCAAATAATCATTAATTTCAGTAACAGTACCTACAGTTGAACGTGGATTATGAGACGTAGTTTTTTGATCAATAGAAATAGCTGGATTTAACCCATCAATTGAATCAACGTCTGGCTTATCCATTTGACCCAAAAATTGTCTTGCATAACTAGAAAGTGATTGAACATATCGTCTTCTTCCTTCTGCATACAAGGTATCAAAGGCTAATGAACTTTTACCAGAACCAGATAATCCAGTAATTACAACTAATTTATCTTTGGGAATAGTTAAATCAATATCTTTTAAATTATGCTCACGTGCTCCACGAACAACAATCTTATCGTTTACCATTTAATGCCTTCCCTTTTCTTGTTTTTGGTCTTCTAGATGATGACTGCAATTCCATTATTGCATCCCGCAAGTTTGCTGCTTCTTCAAAGTCAAGTTTCTTAGCGGCCTCTTTCATCTGTTCTTGCAAATTCTTAATCATCGTCTTCTTTTGTTTAGCTGTTAATTCATCAAAATTCAAATCTGCAAAACTATCTGTTTTTTCTTTCTTAGAGTCTTCAGATGGCTTAGTAATTGAAATAACATCATGAACAGGTTTAATAATCGTCTTAGGAACAATCCCGTGTTCTTTATTAAATTCTTCCTGTAACTTGCGTCTTCTCTGGGTTGCCTCGATAGCTGCTTTCATCGAATCGGTAATCGTATCAGCATACATAATTACTTCTCCATTTGCATTACGTGCTGCACGCCCCATTGTTTGAACTAATGGCCGGTATGCTCTAAGAAAACCTTCTTTATCTGCATCTAAAATCGCCACTAGCGATACCTCAGGCACGTCAATACCTTCACGAAGTAAGTTAATCCCAATCAGTACATCAAATTTACCCAAACGTAAATCACGTAAGATCTGCATTCTTTCAAGCGTTTTAATATCTGAATGTAAATAACGAACTTTAATACCCAGATCTTTTAAATAATCTGTCAGATCTTCGGCCATCTTTTTAGTTAAAGTAGTAACAAAAACACGTTCATTACGATCTATCCGCTTATTTATTTCTCCGACTAAATCATCAATTTGTCCTTCGATTGGCCTTACTTCAATCTTAGGATCCAATAATCCCGTTGGACGAATAATCTGCTCTACCTTGTGATCTGTCCTCTCAAGTTCATAATCTCCAGGAGTAGCAGAAACGTATAAAATTTGGTTAACATGTTTTTCAAATTCTGCCAACTTTAGTGGACGGTTATCAAGTGCCGATGGTAAACGAAAGCCATAATCAATTAAGGTCTTTTTACGATTACGATCTCCATTGTACATCGCTCTAATTTCTGGCATGGTTGCATGAGATTCATCAATTAAAATCAAAAAATCATCTGGGAAGAAATCAAGCAAAGTATATGGTGGCTCTCCTACTTTTCTACCTTCCATATGCCTTGAGTAATTTTCAATTCCGTTGGTATAACCAACTTCTCCCATCATTTCCATATCATAGGTAGTTCTTTGTTTAATTCTTTCGGCTTCAAGCAATTTACCTTCGCCTTCGAACTTTTTAACTTGCACTTTCATTTCTTTAGAAATCGCCTTAAGAGCTCGTCTTAATTGTTCATCATTAGTCATGAAGTGCGTAGCCGGAAACAGCGATATACTCTCACGCTCACCAATTACTTCCCCAGTTAAAGAATCGATCTCAACAATTCGGTCAATTTCATCACCGAAAAATTCAACACGATAGGCATGGTTAGAATTTCCTGCTGGGAAAATTTCTACAACGTCACCACGGACCCGAAAACGTCCTCGTTGAAAATCAATATCATTTCGATCATATTGCAAGTTTACTAAATCACGTAATAACGTATTACGTTCATATTCTTGTCCTTCATGAATCATTAATACACTACGAGCATATTCTTTAGGATCACCCAACCCATAAATACATGAAACCGAAGCAACAACTATTACATCATTTCTCTCCATTAAAGCTGAAGTAGTAGCATGCCGCAATTGATCAATTTCATCATTAATTGCAGAATCTTTTTCAATGTATGTATCGGATTGTGGAACATACGCTTCTGGTTGATAGTAATCATAGTATGAGACAAAATATTCAACCGCATTATTAGGGAAAAATCCCTTAAATTCGCCATAAAGCTGACCAACCAATGTTTTATTATGTGTAATGACCAAAGTTGGCTTGTTAAGCTTAGCAATAATGTTAGCCATGGTAAAAGTCTTCCCAGTACCAGTGGCACCCTCTAAAATTTGTTCCTTATATCCCTTTTCAAAACCCGCTGTCAACTTATTGATAGCTTGCTGCTGGTCCCCTGCCGGCTTAAATTTTGATACTAATTCAAACTTACGATCTTTTTGTCGTTTTATCATAGCAAAGCTCCTCACGAAAAAAGTTGGACTTTTTGTCCAACTTCTCTAATTAGTATTTATATTTTACTACCACGAACGTGTTTTCGCACACAATATGCTTGATTATTTAAGTAAATTTGCCAAGGCAGTTTGGTAATCTTCTGCAGCCTTTTCTGCTTTTTCAATATTTTCTTTATTTACACCAACATAAGCTTTAATAACTGGTTCAGTGCCTGATGGACGAAGAGCAACCCAAGTTTCATCATCTAAGAAGTATTTCAAAACATTTGATTCTGGGAAACCTTCAAGTGGTGTCTTTTCACCATTTTCAATTGTTTCTTGTTTTAAAAAGTCTTGAATTTTAACTACTTTGCTACCGCCAATTTCAGTAAGATGTTCATTACGAAGCTTGCTCATCAATTCAGCCATCTTCTTCTGACCACCAATACCAGGCATTTCAATGGCACGAGTAATTTCGTAAGCGACACCATATTTCTTCCAAATTTCTTGTAAGCCATCAAATACGGTCATACCACGAGAAGCATAGTAGCTTGCAACTTCAGCAAACATTAATGCACCTTGCATAGCATCTTTATCACGTGCAAAAGGCTTAAATAAGTAACCATAACTCTCTTCAAAGCCCATTAAGAACTTAGCATCTCCAGCTTTATTCATACGGTCAACTTCTTCACCGATATACTTAAAACCAGTTAAAACATGTTTAGTCTTAATACCAAAATCTTCGGCAATCTTAAATGGCAATGCACTTGAAACTACTGAAGTAACAATTTCATAATCATCAGTTAACTTGCCACTCTCTTTAAGGTGAGCTAACAAATAATATGCCATTAAAGTAGCAATTTGATTACCAGTTAGAACTTGGAAATCACCATCGGATTTTCTCACAGCTGCACCCATTCTATCTGCATCAGGATCAGTTGCAATAATTACATTGGCATCTACTTTATCAGCCAGCTTAAAGCCTGGTTCAAATACATCACGATATTCTGGGTTAGGCTTAATAGTTGTTGGAAATTCTGGATCGATAATTGATTGACTTGGAACAGGAATTACATTGTCAAAACCGCCTTGTCTAAATGCACGATCATAAAGCATTTTACCTGTACCATGAAGTGGAGTATAAATGATTTTAAGCTTGTCAGCATTAGCTTTTACCATTTCTTTATCAACTGTAACTTGCTTTAATTCATTTAAATAAGCTTCATCAACATCTTCACCAATTAATTGCAAAGTATTATTTGCGCGTAATTCTTTAACTGAAGCAACTTCAACACCAAAAATATCAGTAACTTTTTGTGCATAAGCAAATAAACGATCGGCATTTTCTGGGGCCATTTGTGCACCATCTTCACCGTAAACCTTGTATCCATTATATTGCTTAGCATTATGCGAAGCAGTGATATTTATTCCTGCAAAAGTATTTAAGTGACGAACTGCATATGATAATTCTGGAGTTGGTCTTAGGTCATCAAATAAGTAAACATGAATACCATGTGCACCAAGTACTCTAGCAGCGTGTTCTGCAAATTCTCTTGAATGATATCTTGAGTCAAAAGCAATTACTACTCCACGTTTTTTAGCTTCCTCACCATTTTCATCAATCAAACGCGCTAAACCTTCAGTAACGCGACCCACAGTAAACAGATTGATTCGATTAGTACCTGGTTCAAGGCGTCCGCGCATTCCTGCAGTACCAAAATTAATATCCTGACCAAAGGCATCTTCAATCCATTTTTCATCTTTACCTAAAGTATCTAATTGATCTTTTAAATAATCTGGTAACCCAGTAGCATTTTGCCATTCTTTAAAAATTTCCTTAGCTTCCATCTTTTCCTCTATTCATTAAAATCGTATATTTATGGATTTCTAATGTCTTTTTAAATTATCAATATTTTTCTATTATCCACGTATTATTATAAAACTTAAATTTAACTAATTTAAATAACTATAGCGATATTTTCTTAATAAAATCTGTTTGTGCTTTAAGTTGAATTTGGTCCAAAGTATCCTTGATTTTATCAATAATTATGCTCGGCAACCAATAAAATGAATACTTTTCACGCAACGGTATCACATCTTCGTTAGTACAATTAACGCAATACATAATCATCTCTTGATCATTATATCTAACTATACTATTAACCCCAGCCGACAAATGTACAAAACCGATTTTGCCATTTACCAATACTGGATTTTGCTTGCGTATTTTGGTCCAACTGCTAACACAATCTATTAGCTTTTTATCTTCATGTCCCCATAGAAAGTAACGTCGATTATCTGGATCTTCTTTACCAATTAAGCCAGCCTCATCGCCATAATAAATACATGGAACTCCGGGCATCATAAATAATAAGCCAAAAGCCATCATGACTAAATTATCATTTTTATTCAAAACGGTTTTAATTCTTACCGTATCATGGGTACCGATATTATTTAAACAATTATGCAAAAAGTCAGTTGGATAATTTTCAATCAGTAAAGCCAGGTCATTCATTGCTTCTATCTCTATAGTACTATCTTGAGCTGATAACAAACTGATAATAAAATTGCGTATCGGATAATTCATAACCCCCATTAAATTATCACCAGCTGTATAAGTTCGATATTCACCATTTACAAATTTATTTGAAGCATCTTCCCAAACTTCCCCAATCAAAATTGGACAATTTTCCTTTATCAAACGGTTACGAATATTACGCAAGAAATCCATCGGTAACTCATCAGCTACATCAAGTCGCCAACCATCAACTTTCCACTTAGCTAATACACCATGATCGCCATAAACAAGATTTTGATATTCAGAATTATCTTTATTAACAGTCGGTAAAGACTTTACACCCCACCAAGACTGATATTTATTTGGATAGTCTTGAAAGTTGAACCAAGAACGATAATTACTATTTTTGTCAGTAATCGCTCCTTGAAAATAAATGCTATCAAAACCTACATGATTAAATACTCCATCTAATATTAGATGCATATTATTCTCATGTAATTCCCTAATTAAGTCAGCTAAATCTTTTTCATCACCCAACATTGGATCGATTTTCATAAAATCTGTTGTATCATAGCGATGATTACTTTTAGCTAAAAAAATTGGATTAAGATAAAGGACTGTAACACCTAGTTGTTTTAAATAAGGGATCTTTTTTCTAATTCCAGTTAAATTACCGCCAAAAAAGTCCCACCGCACTATAGCACCTTCACTATTTTTTATATAATATGGAATATCTTCTTTAGTAGCATAGATAAAACTATTCCTTTTTTTACCTATAACTTCTTCATATGGATTTCCATTAGCAAAGCGATCCGGAAAAATTTGATAAACAATGCCCTTTTGATACCAATCGATTCGTGGAGTTGCAATATCATAACAAGTTAATTGAAACTGTCTTAAATCATGATCACTTTTAGTTACGTGTCCTTTACCAAAAAGTCCTTGATCTATATAAACTATTTGATTATTTTGTTGCAAAGCAAAGTAGTAATTGTATAAACCAGATGTACCAATTTTTACCTGTGTGGTATACATTTTAGTCTGTTCATCATAGTTCATCGGATAAGCCACTGGTGTTTCTCGACTTTTAGTCAACCACAAGACAGCTCCTTGTATTACTTGATCTATTTTGATTGACCATTTAACTGTATTACCAGCTTTAACAGCACCAAAAGGGTTTTTATACTGCTCTTGCCAAGAATCATAAGTTATTTTCATTAGTGATCAACTTTTTCAACTTTTAATTTTTTTAAATGCCAAATATCTTGTGCGTATCGTTCAATTGTCTTATCAACATCAAAACGTTCTGAATGAGCAATATTTACCAAACTCATTTGAGCCCAAGAATGTTTATCTTTCCATTCTTGTTCTACTTTCTCTTGAGCTTTTAAATAATCAGCAAAGTCTGCTAAAACAAAGAATTGCTCATTATCACTCAAAAATTTATTTGCTAGAGCTTGTCCTTCCGAAAAACAATTAGGAATTGTACCATCAGTTAACGCATCAACTGTTTTCTTCATTACTGGATCTGATTCGTACATTTCTCTTGGGTGATAAGAATGTTCTGCATAATATTTATAAACCTGATCCTTATTTAAGCCAAACGTAATGATATTATCCTCACCTACTGCATCCGCAATTTCAATATTTGCACCATCCATTGTAGCCACAGTTAAAGCACCATTGGCCATCAATTTCATGTTGCTTGTACCACTAGCTTCTTTAGTAGTGGTCGAAATTTGCTCGCTTACATCAGCTGCGGGAATAATTTTTTCAGCTAGAGAAACATCATAATTTTCTAAAAAGATTACCTTTAACTTGCCGTTAATATCTGGATCTGAATTGATCATATTAGCTGTTTCATTGATCACTTTAATTACTTGTTTAGCAAATACATAGCTTGGTGCAGCTTTAGCCCCAAATATAACTACTCGCTTAGGATGATCAATCCCTGCTTTTAAATCTTGATATAACTTTAGAATATGTAATAACTTTAAAGTCTGGCGTTTATATTCATGTAGTCGCTTGACTTGCACATCAAAGATAGCGTTTGGATCAACTTCTACTCCCATTTGTTCTTTGATAAACTCAGCTAGTTTTTTCTTATTATCTAGTTTAATTTGATTAATACGCTCTAATACTAAAGTGTCGTTGTAGTACTTTTCAAAATTGAGCATCTTATCACTATTTTTACGCCAATCTTTACCAATAGTTTGATCAAGTAAATCAGATAATTCTGGATTAGCAATTTGTAGCCATCTACGCAAAGTGATTCCATTAGTTTTATTATTAAAGCGATCAGGATATAAATTATAAAAATCTTTTAACACTTTGGTTTCCAATAATTGGGTGTGCAATGCTGCTACCCCATTAATTGAGTGTGAGCCAATAATTGCTAAATGCGCCATTTGGACCTGTCCATTTTTTATAATTCGAGTACGTTCAATTACATCATTAGAGACTTGTCCGTTTAAATAAGCACAATAACGACGATCTATTTCAGTAATAATTTGCATAATTCTCGGCAACAATTGAGACAGCATATTTGTATCCCATTTTTCCATTGCCTCTGACATAATTGTATGATTGGTATAACTCATCACCTTTAAAGTGATATCCCAGGCAGTCTCCCAATCGACACGATGTTCATCAACTAGCAATCTCATCAATTCTGCAATCGCCATTGCTGGATGCGTATCATTGATATGAACAGCCACGTAATCTGGTAATTTAGTGAAATCTTTATTACCAAGTTTTTTAACATAATAATCTAAAATACTTTGTAATCCAGCTGAAACAAAGAAATATTCTTGCTTTAATCTTAATAATCTACCTTCATAATTAGAATCATCTGGATACAAAATTGAAGTTAAATCTTCTATACGACGTCTATCTGAAATAGTAGGATATGACAATTCTTCTTCTGGTGGAATTTCTGCATCCCACAATCTCAATGTATTGGTTACACCATCTCTATAACCTACAATTGCAGTATCATACGGTACAGCTCTGACAACATCGCCACCTTCATATTGAGGTGTCATCCACCCATTATCATCAACCATACGTACTTTACCGCCAAATCTTACTAAAACAGATTTGCTCTCTCTTCTAACTTCCCAATGATCGTCTTTTTTAAGCCAATCATTTGGTAGTTCTTTTTGATAGCCATTTACAAATTTTTGCTTGAATAAACCATACTTATAACGAATACCATTTCCATTTCCGGTATAGCCAGTTGAAGCAAGAGAATCCATAAAAGCTGCAGCCAATCGTCCCAGACCGCCATTACCTAAAGCCATATCTGGTTCTGCTGCAGCAATCTTGTCTAGATCTAATCCCAAATCTGACAATGCAGCTCTAACAGTATCCAGCCAGCCTAAATTTAGCAGATTAGTTTTAAGTAAAGTTCCTGGCAAAAATTCAATTGAAAAATAATAAACCTGTTTTTGTCCTTGATCAGCTTCGGAAATACGGGTACGACGCCATTGCGGTGCATATCCATCTCTAACCACTCCACTTAATGCAGTGTATAACTCACTATTTGATGCTTCATCAAGTTCTTCTTCAAAATAAATATTTACCTTATTTTTTAGTTTCTTTTTAAATTCATCTTTTGTTAATTGCATATTTTTACACCAATTGGATTACCCAATTAACTCTCCATACATCCACTTATACTTATCAGCAGAATTTTTCCATGAAAAGTCCGATTTCATGGCTATTTTTTGTATTTTAAGCCAATTATTCTTTTGTTGATACAACGCTAACATTTTCTTTATTGCTTGTACCATTTGATAACCACTAAATTCCTTAAAGCCAAAGCCAGTACCTTCATTGGTAGTCTCATCATATACCCAAACAGTATCTGCTAACCCACCAATTTCATGAACAATTGGTAAAGTACCATAACGCAATGCAATTAGCTGTGAAAGTCCACACGGTTCAAACGCAGAAGGCATTAAGAAACTATCTGCTCCAGCATAAATTCTTTGAGCCAATTTAACATCAAACGCTAAAATAACCTTTAGTTTATCTGGATAACGCTCAGCAATTTCCATTAGACGATGTTCATAATATGGATCACCATTACCTAAAATTACAATCTGAACATTAAATTGCAAAATATTATCTAACTCGTCAAGCAATAATTGACAGCCCTTTTGTGCAGTTAAACGTGAAACCATACCAATTAAAGGAATATTTGGCTTAATTGGCAAATCTAATTCTTTTTGAAGTGCTATTTTATCCTTTGATTTATGATGTAAATGATAAACATCATAATTTTTCTTAATTACGGGATCAGTCTTGGGATTATATTTTTCAAAATCAATCCCATTTAAAATACCAGTTAACTTATGTGAACACATTCTTAAAATCGCATCTAAGCCTTGTCCGAATTCAACAGTTTGAATTTCACGAGCATAAGATGGACTAACCGTAGTTACACGGTCTGCATATAAAATGCCGGTTTTCATCCAGTTAACATCATTATCCATTCGGACAATACCACTATCAAACCAGTCGTAATTCATACCAAAGAAATCCGGTAAAGTTTTTGCATTATATTTCCCCTGAAACTCTAAGTTATGAATAGTTAAAATTGTTTTAATCCCTTTATATGCATCGACAAAGCCCCATTTTTCATGGAGTAAAAATGGAATAAATGCAGTGTGATAATCATTGCAATGCAACACATCCGGAATAAAATCAAAACGCTCCATCATCATGATGACTGCTTGTTGGAAATAAGCATATCTTTCGCCATCATCATAATAACCATAAATTCCCGGACGCTTAAAATAATATTCATTATCAATAAAGAAGTAATTCACACCATTTAATTTCAAAGTAAAAATTCCACAATATTGATTACGCCAACCTACTGGCACAATAAAGTTACCTTGATATTTTAAATTTTTACGATACTTTTCTGGTAAATCTTGATACAAAGGAAGGACGACACCAACATCAACACCTTCTTTAGCTAATTGGTTAGGCAAAGAGCCTAATACATCGCCCAATCCCCCAGTTTTGAAAAAAGGTGCACATTCAGCACCAGTAAATAAAACTCGCACGATTTCTCCTTATTCAACAATTAAATCTTTAGTTACAACGTCACCCTTCTTAATAACCACTGGATTATCTGGGGTTCCCTTAACTACTACATCTTTTTTTATTACTACATTTTTATCTAAAATAGCATATTCAACACTACTACCGGCTTCTAAAGTACAACTTGCCATTACAATAGAGTTCTTAACGTTACTATCTTCAGCAACATCTATTCTTCTTGATAAGATACTATTTTCTACTGTTCCATTTATTCTACAGCCAGTTGCAAATAAAGAATTCTTAACTTTAGAAGAAGTAGTGTAATACGTACCTACTTCATTTCTAATTCTTGTAATAATTCTTTGATTACCGTGTAAAAGTGAGTCACGATTTTTCTTATCAAGCATTTCAATATTGGAATCGTAATAACTCTTAATGTCATGGACATTATGCAAATAACCGGTATATTCATAAGCATTTGTACGGTATTTTGCTGCAAGACTTGCAAATCTTTGACCAATATCAATAGGAGCGCCACATTTTTGGGCTTTCTTCAATTCAGCAATCAACCATTTAGTATCTGCCACATAAATATTCAAACCTAAGTTATAGCTATCTTGACTTTGAGTATCAATAGCTTGTTGGCAAGACATTATGGTATTTTCTTCGTCTAAAATATATAGCTGATCATCTGGCGCCACATTTTTCTTACTTACACGTTTAAAGACAGCTGTAATACGATTTCCATTTTCTTGATGGAAATGTAATACCGACTGCAAATCAACATTAGCAACTATTTTATTTTCAAGAAAAACAGTATATGGAGCATTAGCTGTAGCCAAGAAGGTAATTAAATCATTAAAATATTCTCCTCCATTTGCTTGGCTTTGCAATAATTTTTGATAAAAATCAAGATATGCATAAGAGCCTATAGTATCTAGCCCCCATTCTTTGCCTCCGCCTAAATGATCAAGATATGATCTTACTTTTTCTTGACTAATCAGGGTATACACATTATTAATTCCTGCATTTACAATACTTGAAAGAGCAAAATCCATAATGCGATATTTACCTGCGAAATATAAAGCAGATAATGAACGTTCGTCAGTCAACGGGCGTAATTCATTATACTCATGTTGATTACTAAAAATTGCAGCCATTTTATTAGTCTTCATTTGGCAATACTCCAATTCTTTCTGAATTACCTATCACTTTAATGTTATCTTTATTCCCCTCAACTACAGCTCCGTCCCCAATCTGAGCATTCTCACCAACAATCGCGTGCTTAATAACAACGTCCTTACCTATTTTTACTCCTGGCATAATCACAGAATCAGTAATTTCAGAGCCACGTTGTACATCAACATCTGTCGATAAAATCGAATGATTAATCGTACCATCTACATAGCATCCATCTACAATCATTGAATTGTTAACTTCTGCATTCTCAGTAATAACTTGTGCAGGATCAATTGGATTTTTAGAATATATTCTCCAGGAACGATCATATAAGTTAAGACCATCACTGCCATCTAAAAATTCCATGTTTGCAGCCCATAAGGAATCAATAGTTCCTACATCTTTCCAATAACCAGAAAAATGATATGCAAATACTCTTTCATCGCTCTTTAAATAATATGGAATAACATTTTTACCAAAATCCACCATATCATCATTAGTAGTGAATCCGGTGGTCAAAACTTCACGCAATCTCTTCCAATTAAAGATGTAAATTCCCATTGATGCATGGTTACTTTTTGGATGCTCAGGCTTTTCTTCAAATTCTGTAATTCTACCACTAACATCCGTATTCATAATTCCAAAACGAGATGCTTCTTTCATAGGAACATCAATTACAGCTACGGTCAATGACGCACCGTTCTTAATATGTTCTTCCAACATAGATTCGTAATCCATTTTATAAATATGATCACCGGAAAGAATTAATACATATTCTGGATCCTTACTATCAATATAATCAATATTTTGATAAATGGCATGAGCCGTGCCCTCAAACCATTTACTACCAGAATTGTCAGTATATGGTTGTAAGATTGTGGCACTTGCATTTAATCCATCTAATCCCCAGCTTACTCCATTACCAATATGCTCATTAAGCAATAATGGTTGATATTGTGTAATGATTCCTATATTTTTTACACCAGAATTAGCACAATTACTTAAAGTAAAATCAATAATTCTATATCGGCCACCAAAAGGGACAGCTGGTTTTGCTTGATCACTGGTTAATTTACCTAATCTTGTTCCTTTTCCTCCTGCCAAAATCAAGCCCAACATTTCGGTACTCATTGTTTTTTCTCCTTATTACTTAGTTTTTGTTTTTCTATTAATTCTTCTTTTTATATGAACATCTACAGGTTTTAAAATCACAGCACTAAAACCCGGTATATCCAATTGCACTTGATAATTAAAATTCTTAAATGAATTATTTTGAGTTTTCAAATTCTGCTTTTCTTGGTTCCAACTGCCACCATATTCTTTTCTGGCACTATTAAAGACTTCACAATATTTACCAGCATATGGAACACCAATTGTAATTTTTTTTCGATCAACAGGTGTAAAATTCAAAATAACTATTAAAAAGTCATGTCTAGTTTTACCTTGACGAATAAATGACAAGACTGACTCATCTTTATTATCTGCGTCAATAATTTGAACAGAATCTTCTCTTTGTTCTAATTGCCACAAAGCCGGCTCATTTAAATAAAAACTATTTAAATCTTGATCAAAATGCTTCATTTTAGCATTCAGTTCATCCTTTAATTCTGCCCAATCTAAGCCATCGTTATATCGCCATTCAAGATATTGTCCAAATTCACTTCCCATAAATAAAAGCTTTTTACCAGGATAGGTCATTTGCAATGTAAGTAAATTACGTAATTGAGCAAATTGCTTATCACGGTCGCCAAACATTTTATTCATTAGGCTTCGCTTACCATGAACAACCTCGTCATGTGATAAAGGTAAAATAAAGTTTTCACTCATTCGATACATGAATGAAAAAGTAGCTAGATTAAAATTAAATTTTCTAAATAATGGGTCCATCTCATAAAAACGTAAAATATCGTTCATCCAACCCATATTCCATTTAAAATCAAAACCTAACCCACCATCTTCTATTCGACCAGTTATCTTTACTTGAGCAGAACTTTCCTCGGCAATCATTAAACATTCTGGATGTTTGCCTTTAATGGTTCGATTTAGTTTTTGTAGGAATTCTATCCCCTCTAAATTACGATTTCCACCAAATTTATCTGTTTTCCATTCACCGTCACTGCGGTCATAATCGCGATAAATCATGTTAGAAACAGCATCAACTCTCAAGCCATCCAAATGATAAAATTCTAGCCAAAATAGGGCACTAGAAAGTAAAAATGATTGCACTTCCGGTTTGCCTAAATCAAAATTTAGAGCTCCCCAGCCTTTATTTTCGGCTCTCCATTTTTCGCTAAATTCATAACATGGTGTGCCATCATAATAAGCCAAGGCATCATCATTAATACAAAAGTGTCCTGGTACCCAATCAGCCAAAACACCGATGTTTTCTTTGTGACATGCTTCAACAAAATCTTGCAGCTCTCGTGGTGTACCATAAGTACGCTCCAAAGCATAATAACCAATTGTTTGATATCCCCATGAAGCATCTAAAGGATGTGCTGTTAAAGGCAAAAATTCGATATAATTAAATCCTTGTTCTTTAACATACGGAATTAATTCCTTTTGTAAATCCTTCAAAGTATACAGAGACCCATCTGTATGTCTTTTCCATGAACTAGCATGTACTTCATAAATATTAATTGGTCGAGCAAAATGATTCGATCTTTTATTTCGTCCCATCCATGCACCGTCAAGCCACTTTTTATTAGGTAACTTAACAATCACAGCTGCACTGCCTGGTCTAGGCTCTAATTCGAACGCCATAGGATCAATTTTCATTACCTCACGACCATCAGCTTGTTTAACTAGAAACTTATATAGCTGTCCTTCTTTGGGTAAGCTGGTCTTTATTTCCCAAACTCCATCTAAAGTCTGACTCATTTCTAATGATTTATCCCAATCATTAAAATCGCCAACTAGCCAAACTTTTTGCGCATTTGGTGCCCATACTCTAAAAGTATAGATATCATTTTCATAATGACACCCTAATACTTCTTGAAGATATAGCTCATTGCCAGCTGCAAATTTTTTAATATGTTGTTTAACCTCCACTATCGTTACCATACTGCTTTCTCCAAAATCAAAATTACAGTTTACAAAAAGCGGAAAGCGCTTACTTTGATTATAAATAAGATTCTCCTTTACTTTTAATTATATATCACTTATCTATGTATAGTAAAAAAATAAGACCATATTTATTAATAAAATATGGTCTTATTTTTAAAATTTTTAATTTTTATATCAGTTTTTTAAATCTTGAAAATAATTATATGCAGCCTGCCCCGCTACACTACCTTCACCAACCGCATTAGCAATTTGACGCAAATCTTTATCACGAACATCACCTAAAGCAAAAATACCTGATACTTTTGTTTCCATGTGCTCATTAGTTGGAATCCAACCTTGTTCATTTAAAATACCTAGTTTTTTAAATGGTTCAGTTTGTGGTAACACACCCACATAAATAAATACACCTGCAGCAGAAACTTCTTTAGTTTCTCCATTTTCTTTATCTAGATACTTAACACCGGTTACACGATTACCATCACCTAGAATTTCTTCTGTTTGAGCATTCCAAATGAACTTCATTTTTTCATTTGCAAATGCACGTTTTTGCAAAGTAGGCTGAGCACGTAATTGATCACGACGGTGAATAACAGTTACGCTCTTGGCCATTTGAGAAAGATAAATTCCTTCTTCGATAGCGGAATCACCGCCACCCACTACAACCACATCTTCATCCTTAAAAAATGCAGCATCACAAACAGCACAATAAGAAACTCCTCTACCTGAGTATTCCTCTTCACCTGGAACATTCAAGTGTCTATGATCTGCACCAGTAGCGATAATTAAGACTGGAGCGCGATATTCTTCATCGTCAGTCTTAATAACTTTTTCGTCTCCATCTAATTCAACTGATTGTACATTACCGTATTTATAATCAGGTTCAAACTTCATTAAAGTATCATACATCTTTTGACTAAGTTCTGGTCCTTTAACTTCAGTAAAGCCTGGATAATTATCAATTGCATCAGTATTGTTCATTTGACCACCGTATGGTCCACGATCAAGCACCAATACATTTAAATTAGCACGGGTAGCATATAAAGCCGCTGTCATACCACCTGGTCCAGCGCCAATTACAATTACGTCATATTTATCGGCCATATTCGCCGCTCCTTTCACTTACTTTTTATAAGTAAACGATACTATAAATTTTGTTTATTTCAAACTATTCAGCCTATTAAAGACGAATTTCTGGTTTTGGTGCTCTGCCCATCATCTTTTTAATTTCAGTTTCTACATCGGTACCTTCATAAAGAACACGATAAATTGCTTCACTTATTGGCATATCGATATTCTTTTCTTCGCAAAGCTCGTGTACTGCCTTAACAGTAGTTGCGCCTTCGACCACTTGTCCCATGTTCTTTAAAACATAGTCCAAACTCTTGCCTTCACCAATTTGTTTACCCGCACGCCAATTACGTGAGTTAACGGAAGTACAAGTTACAATTAAATCACCTATACCCGATAAACCACTAAAGGTCATTGGCTTAGCACCAAAGTAATTAACACCTAAACGAGTAATTTCAGCCAATCCTCTAGTCATTAATGCAGCTTTAGCATCATCACCATATCCTTGCCCAACTAAAATACCAGCAGCAATCGCAATAACGTTTTTAACTGCACCACCTACTTCTACACCTACTAAATCATCATTAGTATAGAAACGAACATAATCGTTTGAAAATAGTTTTTGAACTTTCTTGGCATTTTCTTCATTAGTTGAAGCACATGCAATTGCAGTTAAATCTTTTTGAGCAACATTTTCTGCATGGCTTGGACCAGAAATAGCCACAATTTTATCTTCATCATTAGGATAAATTTCATCAGTTAAAATTTCTGAAATAAGTTTTTTAGTACCTGGTTCAATACCTTTTGTTGCAGTAACCAAAAGTGGTTTAGCACCGCTTTTATCTAAGATTTCACGAACATTTTTTGCAACAATTCTAACAGCTTTGGTTGGTAAAACAAACAAAACCACTTCTGCACCATCAAGTGCATCTTCTAAATCACCAGTTGCTCTAGTATTTTCGTTTAATTTCCAATCTTTCATATAATGACTATTGGTATGAGTAGCATTAATTTCATCATTAACGCTTTCAATGTTACCGTAAAGAACCACATCATTACCATTATCAGCTAACATTGATCCTAATACTGAGCCCCATGAACCATTACCTAAAACTGCGATTTTTGTCATTTTAATATCTCAAACTTTCTAAACTAAAATTTTTACTATTTAATCTCTTGTGTACGGATATTTTAATCCGCTCCCCTGCAAATACCATTTAGGTTTAACAACTTTACGCCGATAAATCCATAGAATAATTGTAGCAATAAAGAGAACCAAACTTAATGCTTGTGATACACGTATTATACCAAAAATGTATAAACTATCAGTACGCATTCCCTCAACAAAGAATCTTACTACACTATACCAAAGAAGATACGACATGAAAACTTCGCCTTGCTTAAATACATGTTTACGATGGCGTAAGGACAAAATTATTATTAAGCCAATTAAATTAAAAAAAGATTCATATAAAAATGTAGGTTGGTAATATGTTCCACCTATCTTCATTTGCTGAATAACAAATTCAGGCAGATGTAAGCTTTGTAAAAAGTGAAGCGTTGTTGGACCACCATGAGCTTCTTGATTTACAAAATTTCCCCAACGCCCCAAAATTTGTGCGGCCATTACACCGGGAGTAATAATATCTAACATTAAAAATGGTGGTAGATCTCTTTTATGACAAAAGATTAGCAGGACAATCAATCCGGCTATTAAGCCACCATAAATTGCGATCCCACCATTCCAAATAGCAATTATCTGATTGGGATGTTTAGAATAGTAGCCCCACTCAAAAATCACATAATAAATACGAGCACCAACATACCCCAATGGAACAGCCCATAAAAGAAGATCGACAAAATCATCACTAATAATTTGCCTTTTTTTACCTTCACTAATTGCCATCCATGTGGCTAATACAATAGCTACGGCCATGATTATGCCGTACCATTTCACACTTAAACTTCCTAATTGAAAGGCAACAGGATTAATTACCAGTTTAGTCATCATGTTGCACCTTATCTGTATCTTCTTTTGAGTGTTCTGAAATTAAGTTAGTTAAATTATTATCAAACATTTGAGTAGCATCATATCCCATTTTTTTAGCTCTAAAGTTCATAGCAGCTACTTCAATAATAATTTCAATATTTCGACCAACTTTAACTGGAATATTAACCTGTGGAATTTCAACATTACATATTTCGCGAGTATTTTCTTGAAAACCTAGACGATCATAATTTGCTTTAGGATCCCAGTTAACCAAATTTATTACTAATTGAATTTCGGTTCTGCTTTTAACTGCACCTGCGCCAAACAAATTCATGACATCGATAATTCCAATTCCTCTAATTTCCATTAAGTGTCTTAGAATTTTGGGTGCTTCACCTACAACTGTATTATGATCTTTTTGAAAAACATCGACACGATCATCAGCAATAAGTCTATGACCTCTTTGAACTAAACCAAGTGCTGTTTCAGATTTACCTACACCAGAAGCACCAGTTAACAGTACACCCATACCTTTAATTTCAACCAAAACACCGTGAATACTATTTCTCTTTGCTAATCGTGCTCGCAAATATTCAGTTAGAATACTAGAAATATAAGTAGTAGATTCACTAGTACGTAGAATAGGAATATTTGCTTTTTCTGCTGCTTCGGATAATTCTTCAGGTACTGGTAGCGAACGTGAAATTAAAAAACATGGGGTAGCTTTAGTAGCCATCTTAGTAAATACATGAGTTCTAATCTCATGATCAAGTCTAGCTGCATACGAAATTTCAGTTCTTCCTAACAACTGAATACGTTGTGCAGGATAAAAATCAAAATATCCTGTTAATTCTAGCCCCGGACGATAAATATCTGAAACATAGATTTTTTTAGCATTAACATATTCTTGTCCTTGATAAACTTCAAGAATACTCTTATTATCCTTAATTAATTTACTTAATTTTACTTCATCAGCCATAACTGTGCCCCCTAACTATTTATCGATATCTTTAGTAGTTACATCACGAGCTTTTTTTCTAGTACGTGCATTATTAGTAGAATCACTCGAACTAAACTTATTATAATTATTTCCATCGCTTGGCATATTGTTATTATTCTTCTTTCTCTCAAACCAATAGATCAGCCATATAATTATGACTGCAATTACAGCTACTGGTAATAAGAGAATTAAAGCTTTAAAAAATACAAATAACAAGCTTAAGAGAACTAATGCTGTTAAAACCAGCATAACTATACTTAAAAAACTCATTCTTCACCTATTCTGGATTTTCCTGACTAAGCAACCATTGCAAATACGAATAAATAAATGGTTGAAGTTTCCCATCCATTACACCAGTTGTATCAGCTGTTTCGTATCCAGTTCTAAGGTCTTTAACTAAATTGTACGGATGAAATACATATGATCTAATTTGTGAACCCCAACCAATTTCTTTTTGATCACCTTTCAAAGCCTGCTTTTGCTTGCGCTTTTTTTCTTCTTCTAAATGAAATAGCTTAGCCCGCAACTCATTCATTGCAGTCTCACGGTTTTGAATCTGTGAGCGTTGAGCCTGTGATGTAGTGACTATTCCAGTCGGTAAGTGCGTAATTCTTACAGCACTTGATGTTTTATTAATGTGTTGTCCACCTGCACCACTTGACCGATATACATCGATTCTTAAATCCTTAGGATCGATATCAATTTTGATACTATCATCAATCTCCGGAATTACTTCAACTGATGCAAAAGAAGTATGCCGTCTCTTGGCAGAGTCAAATGGTGAAATTCTAACCAAGCGATGAACACCATTTTCCGACTTTAGCATTCCATAAGCATTATGGCCGACTACTCTAGCAGTAACACTTTTTACTCCTGCTTCTTCTCCTGGTTCATAATCATTTATTTCAAATTTAAAACCTGCTGTATCACAATAGCGCTGATACATTCTAAGGAGCATTTGTCCCCAGTCCATTGCTTCAGTACCACCTGCACCAGGATGTATTTCAAATAATGCGTTATGACTATCATATTTGCCAGACAAAAGTAAATCTAATTCATAATTATGAAAAGCTTCCTGTAAAGCTATTAAATCTGTTTCAACTTCTGTTTGTAAATCTGAATCTGGCTCTTCACGCAGCAAATCGAGTGCAGTTAACTCATTTTCATAATCTTCGCTTAATTTTAAGAATGAGTCTCTTTTTTCCTTTAAAACATTGTTTTCACTAATTAGTTTTTGAGCTTTTTCTTGATTATCCCAAAAATCTGGCTGAGCCATTTTAGCTTCATTTATTTCAATACTTTCATTAATACCATCTAAGTCAAAGAGACCCCCTAAAGTGGTCTAAACGTTTCTTCAACTCATCTAATACATTTTGAATTTCACTAATTTCCATCAATTTTCTCCTTATTTATCACAAAAAAAGGGAAGTTGCTAACTCCCCTTTTTCTTTATTAACGACTAAGATTTTGTCTAATTTCAGCCTTCATGAACAAACGAGTTACATCAAATTCAATATTTGAAATCATTTCTTCAAACATTCTATAACCAGAATCTTGATATTCGACAAGTGGATTAAGTTGTCCATACCCACGAAGTCCGATTGATTGACGTAATTGATCCATTGCATCAATATGATCAGTCCAGCGGTCATCAACAACACGCAAAATAACAACTTTTTCAAACTCAAGCATTTGACTTGGATCGCCTAAAGCTTTCTCTTTGTCTTCAAAGTTCTTTTCAACGATGTCATATAATTTCTTCTTCAAATCTTCAACACTAATTGTCTTAAAGTCAATTGAATCAGTGACTTGTTCTGAAGCTAGACTTGAAGAAATGAAATCCCGTAATGAATCTAAACGCCATTGACTTCTATCGCCTTGAGTAAACATATCCACTTGACTATTAATAGTACGGTGAATCATTGGAATCAAAACGTTCTTCAATGACTTATCTGCTTCGATCACTTGCATTCTTTCACCATAGATAATTTCACGTTGGATACGCATAACATCATCATATTGCAAAGTTTGCTTACGAGTATCGTAGTTATTACCTTCAACACGCTTTTGAGCAGATTCAACTTGACGGGTAATCAAACGACTTTCAATTACCTTTTCATCATCATTATCTGAAAGACGATCTAAGAAGTCTTTTACGCGGTCTCCACCGAAACGCTTCATCAAGTCATCTTCAAGTGATAGGTAAAATCTAGTGTAACCTGGATCTCCCTGACGACCAGAACGACCACGAAGCTGGTTATCAATACGACGTGATTCATGACGTTCAGTACCAATAACTGCTAAACCACCAAGTTCTTTAACTCCAGGCCCTAGTTTAATATCAGTACCACGTCCAGCCATATTAGTCGCAATAGTTACTGCTCCACGCTGACCTGCATTCATAATAATTTGTGCTTCTTTAGCGTGATTCTTAGCATTTAACACAGCGTGTGGAATATTTGCTTCATCAAGCAAATGACTAAGTCGTTCTGAACTTTCGATAGCAACAGTACCAACCAAAACAGGTTGTCCCTTTGCATGACGCTTCTTAATTTCTTCAATTACAGCATGGAATTTTGAATCTAAAGTTGGATACAAAATATCTGGCATATCTTTTCTAGCAATTGGACGATTGGTTGGAATCGTAATTACTTGCATGTTGTAAATTTCACGGAATTCTTCTTCTTCAGTTTTACCGGTACCAGTCATACCTGATAATTTCTTGTACATTCTAAAGAAGTTCTGATACGTAATAGTAGCTTGCGTTCTAGATTCTTCTTGAATCTTGACGCCTTCCTTAGCTTCAATAGCCTGGTGTAAACCATCTGAATAACGACGACCTTCCATTACACGACCAGTAAAGGAATCAACGATTAAAACTTCACCATCTTGAACGACATAATCAATATCTTTCAACATAATATAATTTGCACGAAGTGCTTGATCAATATGGTGAACCAATTTTTGGTTTTCAACATCGTATAAGTTCTTTAAGCCGAAGTGTTCACAAGCCTTTTCAATACCAGTTCTGGTAAGTGAAATAGTCTTAGTTGGCCAGTCAATCTTGTAATCGCCGTGATCTTCATCATCATCTGCATCGTCATCGCTCTTATCTTCAGTCAAAGTCTTAACAAAACGATCAGCACGAATATAATCACTATTTGCTTGTTCAGCTTCACCAGAAATAATCAAAGGAGTTCTAGCTTCATCAATTAAGATGGAGTCAACTTCATCGATAATAGCATAGTTCAATGGACGTTGAACCATTTGCTCTTTATAGACAACCATGTTGTCACGTAAATAGTCAAAACCCAGTTCTGAGTTAGTTGAATAAGTAACGTCACAGTTATATGCTTCACGCTTTTCATCTGGTGACATTGAGTTAATGTTCAAACCAACAGTTAAGCCGAGCCATCTATAAAGCTGTCCCATTTCTTCTTCGTCACGACTAGAAAGGTATTCATTAACAGTAACAACGTGCACACCCTTGCCTTCCAAGGCGTTTAAATAAACGGGCATTGTTGCGGTTAAAGTCTTACCTTCACCAGTCATCATTTCAGCGATATTACCAAAGTGTAATGCAATACCACCCAAAATTTGAACGTGGAATGGGTAAAGCCCTAATACACGCTTTGCACCTTCACGAGCAACTGCAAATGCTTCTGGCAAAAGATCATCTAAGCTTTCACCATTTTTAATGCGCTCACGAAATTCTGGTGTCTTAGCTTGCAATTGTTCATCTGACAATTTACTCATTTCATCAGCGTGTTCTTCTACTTTAGTTGCATATTTTTCAAATTTTTTAAGTTCTCTTTTATCAGTGTTATATAGTTTCTTTAAAATATTTGCCATTAAATCGGTCCTTATATATCGTAAAGTCTAAAAATACAGATTAATTTTAACATGATTATTTGCAAAATAAAAATATTCCAAATAAAAACCCCGACGTACAAACGCGGGGCTTTCTACATTAATGAGCTTTTAACAAAATTATTCGTTAGTTTCAATCAAACCGTAACGACCATCGTTTCTGCGGTAAACAACGCTAGTGCCATTAGTTTCTGCATCTTCAAATACAAAGAAATCATGTTCCAACATATCCATTTGCAAAATTGCTTCCTCAGGATCCATTGGCTTTAAGCTTACGCGTTTATTACGAACAATATCAAATTCGCTAGGTTTCTTTTCTTCCTCAGGTTGTTCTACAAAGAAGTCTTGTAAACCTTTTTCACGACTCTTTCTATTTACACGAGTCTTGTACTTTCTAATTTGACGTTCAAGTTTTTCTGAAACGAAGTCAATGCTACGATACATATCATCCGTGGTTTCTTCGGCTCTCAAAACTAAGTATGGTAAAGGAATAGTAACTTCAACCTTAGCAGAATGGTCACGGTAAACTCTCAAGTTTACGTGAGCAATCACATCTTGGTTCAATTCAAAATACTTTTCCAATTTGTTTAATCGCTTTTCAACATAACTTCTTAAAGCATCAGTTACTTCAATATTTTCTCCACGAACATTGTATTTTAACATATAAGATTCTCCTTTCACCGCTAAGCGGTTCTTTATCTTGTACATTTATTATACCAAAAAATGTAAGCGGTTCATAACAAATCTACCGACAAATTGAAAAACTTTCAATTTGTAACTCTGGAAAATCTTGTCTTAAACAGTCTCGCGCATGATACAGCGTTCGTCCAGTAGTATAAATATCATCCAAAATTAATACTTTACCTGTTTGTATATTTTCTCTTTTTTTTATATTTTTATCAATTAAAAAGCTCTGCGGTGTTTTTAGCCTCTCTTCCCTATTCTTTTTCCCTTGTGCATGACTGCCTTCTTTTTTAATTAAAATGGGTGTAAGCGGCAAAATATCGCCATATATAGCAAATATAGTATCAAACTGTCGTTTCTTAATATGTTCAGGGGAAGTAGGTATTGGGACATAATAATCATATTTGGTTTTATGTAGATATTCGTAACATAATTCTTGCAATACTTCCCGCAAAGCATAATCACCTCGCCGCTTATAATCTACCATTAAATCATGAAAAGTTGAATTATAGTGATACAAAGCATAATTATGTAGAAGATTATTTGAATATTTTTTTTGCCAGTTTTTGCAATCCACGCAAATAACCCCTTGTTTTAGTACTTTAGAACAAAAAGCACATTTATTGCCTATTAAGTGTTCAAATTGCTTTAAACAATATGAACATAATTTTCTTTCTCTATATTTTTTCAATCTAAAGATCTGCGTAAATAATACTGGCGGCGTAAAAAATTGATTACATAATAAACATTGCTTCATTTATTCATTTCCTTAATTTGTTTAATACTACTTCGAATATCCTTAGTATATTTGTGATAGCAATACAAAACTAAGCCCGATTGATCATTTTTATCTCGTCCAACTCTTCCTGCAATTTGTACTAAACTAGCCGCCGTATATATAGGATCATCCGCAGCAATAATAATTACCCAAACATTTTTAAAAGTTACACCACGTTCTAAAATTGTTGTAGTTAGTAATAAATCTAATTTACGATCCCGAAATTTTTGTACTTTTTCTAATCGATTAGGATCCTGCGCATGAACGCCATCAATTCTTATCTTTTCATCCTTCAATTTTTCTTTCAATATTTGTAAATAAATGGGAATTTGTTCAATTCTAGGAACAAAAAGTAATAAAGGATACTCTTTTTTCAATACCTTCTTGATTTCTAGCAAGAGTTTAGGATGAAGTTTATTACGGGTTAAAAATGGTTTTATAAATAGTTTTTCTTTTGGAACTGGTAATAATCCACCATGAAAACGTCGATTTAATTTTAAAATTTTTAGGCTCTTATTCTTTACCTCTTGAAGCAAATCTTCAGTTGGAGTAGCTGTTAAATACATTCGTACTCCAGTTATCTTTACTGCCATTTTGGCTGCAAAATGCAATTGGTTATTACCAACATAAGGAAAAGAGTCTACCTCATCAATTACTAATAGATCAAAAGCATGATAAAACTTCATTAATTGATGAGTAGTACAAATGGTTAATTGTTCTAGCCCTGGCTCTTTATATTCACGACCATGGTATTTACCAATTTCAATTTCAGCAAAAGCTGATTGAAAACGTGGAAAAAGTTCATTTACCACATCAATTCTAGGAGTAGCTATACATGCTCTTTTCCCTTCTTTCATACATTCTGCAATTAAGTCAAACAACATCTCTGTTTTTCCCGCTCCAGTAACAGCATGAACTAAACTATTTTTCTTTTGCTGAAAATTTATCACTAAATTATCAGATATTTTTTGTTGCAACGGTGTTAATTTCCCTTGCCATGTTTTTCCACCATTTTCTTTTGGAGTAAAAATATGATTGTCATCCAATCGAGCTAAAAAATCTCCCTCAGCAATCCGACCTAGTCCAATACAACTTCGACAATAAAATTTTCCGCTTGGCAATTTATATTGAACTTTAGTACCGCATCTATTACATATCCCATTTTTTATTGCTGAAATTTTGCTGCATCCCTCAAATATGCTAGAATCCTCTTGATTAACAATCCATTGACGACCTGATAATAGAGTTATATTTTCCATATTTCACCCCTATTATCTATTACGTAAAAAGAGGCGATTTTTTTGTCAGAAAAAGAAAATTTTTTAACAATTAAAGAAAATGGTAGTAATGAATTAATTATCAAAAAGAGTAGATTCATCGCTAGTATTGCTAGAACCAGTTCTACTGAAGAAGCAAATGAATTTATTCAACAAATTTCTAAAAAATATCGTGATGCTACTCATAATACTTTTGCTTACACAATCGGAATAAATGACGATCAGGTAAAAGAAAGTGATAATGGTGAGCCATCTGGTACTGCCGGTGTTCCTGAACTCAAAGCATTACAATTAATGAATTTAAAAAATGTCACTGTCGTTGTCACAAGATATTTCGGCGGCATTAAACTAGGAGCTGGAGGATTAATCCGTGCTTATTCCAACAGTGTTACAAGCGTAGTCGAAAAAGTTGGTGTCATTAAACGAGTTTTACAACAAGAATTAATTTTTAATGTTCCTTACAATCGTTTTGATGAAGTAGATCATTATTTAAAAACAAATAACGTATTTATTGCTAATACAGAATATGGTGTAGATGTTACAATTCATATTTTTCTAGATAATGATAATCAAGCCCCAGTCAAAAATGACTTAACCAATTTATTATCAGGACAAATTACTTTTAAAAAGGGTGTAAAACGATATAACGAAATCCCCGTAGAAAATAATAATTATCATGAACAATAAAAGCGCTTGGCTAGGCCAAACGCTTTTACTTTTTATAATTTTTTCTATCCTTTTCTGCTTTCAATTGATCTGGCTTTTCATCACCTAAATGCCAAACCTCGACTGTTGGATCAATTTTACTCTTTTGATTAATAACTTTTTGAATGATATGCATTAAAGGATGATATTTCTCACCTAAAAGACCAATCGATTCCACGAAATATTCAAGTGCAACCAGTAAACCAAGAATCAAAAGCCAAGTTCCCCAAGCTGGTGATAGTAAAAATAAAAGTGAAATGAATGAAAAAACTAATGAGAGTGCATAGATTGTTAAAACTGTTTGTCTATGAGTTAGTCCCATTCGCATTAATTGGTGATGTAAGTGATGTTTATCAGCTTCTGAAATCGGTTTTTTGTTCAATTTCCTACGAATCATTGCATAAACTGTATCAGTTATTGGCACCCCTAAAATAATTATTGGCACTAACAATGAAATGAAAGTTACGTTTTTCAGTCCTTTTAAAGACAAAACCGCAATCATAAACCCAATATAAAGTGCACCTGTGTCACCCAAGAAAATCTTGGCAGGATGGAAATTATATGGCAAAAAACCTAATAAACATGCTGCTAACATAAAACAGGCAATTGGCACATACAATTGATGCGTATGTAAAAAGAAATATCCCACGATCCCCATAGTCGTTAAAGATATCATAGATACACCATCAGCTAAACCATCTAGGCCATCAATTAAATTAACTGCATTAGTCAAAGCTAATATCCAAAAAATAGTAATTGGAAAACTCCACCAACCTAAGTTAATCTCATTGGTAATAAATGGTAATTTTAATACATTCATTCTAATTCCTGCTAAGAAGTAAATAATTAATGAAGCAATAAAAATACCAAACATTTTTTGCCTAGGTTTCAGTTCAAGAATATCATCAATTAATCCCGTTAATACAACGACACTTGATGCTAATAATATCGAAAAAATTTCATGAGTAGGAAATTGTTCTCTCAGTAATACAAATGCACCGATGTTAAACGTAACAAAAATACCTAATCCCCCAATAGTTGGCATTGGTTTCTTATTAACACGACGAGCATTAGGATTATCAACCGCTCCTAACACAAAGGCTAAACGCCTAATAAATGGCGTAATTGCAGCTGAAATAATTACTAATAAGAATAATTCAACAATAATTTTAAACATATTCGGCTACTTTCCTTATATACTTGTTCTAATTATACAAGTAGAGCGGTATTTGCACAAATAACAAAAAGAGTATGAGCAAAAACTCATACTCTTTTTGTTATTTAGCAATTGCTACCACTCGTTTTTCACGGATAACGGTAATCTTAATATTACCCGGATAATCAAGCTCTTTTTCAACTTGATTACGAATGTCACGTGCTAAAATTACTGTTCGATCATCTGAAATTTCATCAGGTTCAACCATAACTCTAACTTCACGACCAGCTTGAATTGCATATGCTTGCTTAACTCCCTGGTAGCTTTTAGCGATCTTTTCAAGATCTGTTAAACGTCTGATATAATTTTCCAAACTTTCACTTCTTGCACCAGGTCGAGCTGAAGAAATCGTATCTGCTGCAACTACAAGTTCAGCAATAAATGATAATTTAGGCACGTCACCATGGTGTGCAGCAATTGCATTAACCACAACATCTGGTTCATGATATTTACGCGTCAACTCTACACCTATTTCTACGTGAGAGCCTTCAATATCATGATCGATTGCTTTTCCTATATCGTGTAATAATCCCGCGCGAACCGCTAATTTTTCATCTAAGCCCAGTTCGGCAGCCATAGTACCAGCTAATTTACCAACTTCAATTGAATGAGACAATACATTTTGACCATAAGAAGTATGATATTTTAAGCGGCCAAGTGTTTTAACAAGCTCTGGATTCATTCTATGAATTCCAAGTTCCATCAGAGCACTTTCACCTGCTTCATAAATATCGTCATTAACTTCTTTTCTAGCCTTATCAACCATCTCTTCAATACGAGCTGGATGAATTCGACCATCTTTGATCAAGCGTTCCATCGCTCTTTTAGCAATTTCACGTCTAATTGGGTCAAAACCACTTAAAGTTACAACTTTCGGCGTATCATCAATAATTAAATCTATACCAGTTAAAGCTTCAAAAGAACGAATATTACGGCCTTCGCGTCCAATAATTCGACCTTTCATTTCTTCATTTGGTAAATCAACAACAGATACTGTTGTTTCAGCAACCGTATCTGCAGCGCTGCTTTGAATAGCATCAATAATAACTTGATTAGCATAACGATCTGCTTTAGCCATAACCTCTTCGTTACTATTTCTAATCATTTCAGCGCGTTCTTTAACTAATTCATCAGATAATTGATCTAGCACAATCTTCTTAGCTTGATCTTTATCTAATTTTGCTACGTCATAAAGTTTCTGTCGTCTAATCCCAACTAATTCGTCAGCTTCATCCAATTTTGCCTTTAAACTAGCATTTTGCTGCTTTAATTGGTCTTCTTTTTCTGTAAGCCCAGCTTCTCTTTCATCTAACAAAGAATTCTTATGATCTAAGGTATCTTCACGTTGTTGTAAACGATTTTCTTGACGAGCCAAATTGTCCTTTTTAGAATTTAGCTCATCTTCAGTTTTTTGCCTATAATCTCGAATTTGTTCTTGTGCTTCAAGAATTTTTTCTTTCTTAGTATTTTCTGCACTTTGTTTAACAGCAATTGCTGCTTGCTTTTGTGCATTGACTTCTGCTTCCGCTGCCGCTACTTGAGCTTTAGCATCAGCCAAGATATGGTCAGCATCATTTTGAGCATTCTGAGCTTTTTGCTCCCAAGAATGCTTACGAATAGCATAACCAGTAACTGTGCCCACTAAAAGTGAAACAATAGCAGTCGCGACGGGAATCATAATTATTGTATTCATGATTACTATCGCCTTTTTTTAGAATTATTCACACAACTTTTATGATAAAGAACCTGGGTGTTCATGTCAATCCAGATAAAAAACCTTGGAACATAATTCCAAGGTTAAATTTATTTCTTATTTTGTCTTTTCAGAATTATCAGTCTTATTTTCTTCTGAAGTTTCTTCACGTTTTTCCTTTATTTTTTCAGGATTTTCACGATCAGCAATGGATTTTTCATCAATACCATATGCTTGACGTACTTGCTCTTGAACTTTTTGATAAATATCTGGATGTTCCTCAAGATACTTCTTAGCATTTTCACGGCCTTGACCAATTCGATCGCTCTTATATGAATACCATGATCCAGCTTTATCGATAATATCCTTATCCGCAGCCATGTCAAGTAATTCGCCACTTTGAGAAATACCTTTACCATACATGATATCTACTTCTGCGACCTTAAATGGTGGAGCAACCTTGTTTTTTACCACTTTAATTTTTACTCGGTTACCTAAAACATCGCCTGATTGCTTAATTTGTTCAGCTCTTCTTACTTCAAGACGAACAGTTGAATAGAACTTAAGTGCTCGACCACCCGGTGTTGTTTCCGGATTACCAAACATAACACCGACTTTTTCACGAATCTGATTAATAAAAATCGCAATTGTCTTAGTCTTAGAAATGGTACCGGAAAGCTTACGTAAAGCTTGACTCATAAGTCTAGCCTGAAGACCTACATGAGCATCACCCATTTCTCCTTCAATTTCAGCACGTGGTACTAACGCAGCAACTGAGTCAACTACCACAATATCAATAGCACCACTAGAAATTAAAGTATCAGCAATTTGCAAACCTTCTTCACCGGTATTAGGTTGAGACAAGATAAGTGAATCAATATCTACTCCAAGTGCCTCGGCATAAGCTGGATCCATCGCATTTTCTGCATCAATATACGCAGCGGTGCCTCCACGCTTTTGTACTTCAGCAACAGCATGAAGTGCTACAGTAGTCTTACCAGATGATTCGGGACCATAAACTTCGATAATTCGGCCGCGAGGGTATCCACCAACGCCAATAGCAGCATCTAAAGCAAGAGAACCTGTGGGAACTGTAGAAATTTGTGTGTCTGCTTTTTCACCCATGCGCATGACAGCACCTTTACCGAAATTCTTTTCGATTTTTTTGAGCGCTGCATCTAAAGCAGCCTTTTTTTCATCTTTGGCCATGACATCCTCCTAAATTTTGTACTTATGTAATTATACTTTGACCAATATCTAATTTGCAAGCAAAATACAAACTAATGTTCAAACATTCTGTTGTCTATTATTAATTACGCAAAAAAGATCAATTTTTTCTTAGAAAGTAAAAAAGAGGCATTTTCATGCCTCTTTTAGAGTTATTGCTACATAGAACCTTTGAATACGCCCCATGATTTGTGGAAATAATCATAACCAGAGTAAATAGTAAAGATCAATGCAAGGTAAAGTAAAATTGTACCAATGTACCAGAAGTTACCAATTAATAAGAAAATAATGGAAAGCATTTGGCAAGTTGTCTTAATTTTACCAGGCATTTTAGCAGCCAATACTTGACCTTTATTTTCTGCCAAAATCAAACGTAAACCAGTAACAGCCAATTCACGACAAACAATAATAGCTACTACCCATGCTGGAGCAAGCTTTAATTCAACTAAGAAAATAAATGCAGTCATGGTTAACATCTTATCTGCCAAAGGATCAGCAAATTTACCAAAATTTGTTACCAAGTTACGTGATCGAGCAATATGACCATCAAACCAGTCAGTTGCTGAAGCAACTGCAAATACGATAGCAGCAATTACCCAGCTCCAAACAACTGTAAAATTACCCACCGTAGTGTGTGCATTCCCACCAAAAATAATAATTAACATAAATACTGGAATCAAAAAGATTCTAAAAACAGTAAGTTTATTAGGTAAATTCATTCTTCCTACATTCTCCTAAATATTAGTTACCTTCGTTTCCGTTGGCATTATTTTCATTTCCACCATTGCCTGTATCACCAGTATTATTTTGAGTATTTGCTGATGATTGGGTAGTGGTTGAAGATTGTTGAGCTTGACTACTTTGTTCATGAGATTGGCTACTTTGAGCAGTTGATGATTGAGTTTGACTACTTTGAGTAGTTGATCTGCTAGTAGTTGTGCTATTTCTAGTGGTACTACTTTGAGTAGTTGTGTTGCCATTACCAGTACTGTTATTAGTAGTTGAACCTGAATTGTTAGAATCATGGTTATTAGTTGATCTCTTAGCACTACCAATTAACAAAGTAATAGTACGGTACCCATTATTTGCTGAATATGGAATCTTCTTACCAGCAATAGTAATTGAGGTACCATCATCATTCCCCAATGTTACCACAACACGTTCAGCATCTGATGGAAGTGTCATAGTGTGCTTTTGTCTAGCAATTAAAGTCGATTGCCAAGTTGGAGTGCCATTAGTTGTTACACTAGCTGAAATATTTTGTGTATCACCGGCTTTAACAACTAAACGACGATTTTTCTTAAGACCAGTAACACGATATTCGTTATCACTAATTTTCTTAACCTTAACTTGACTTACAGCAACTTTCTTTGCTGGCTTTTTAGATGAAGATGAGGAAGTCTTTTGGGACGATACAGTTACACTATTGTTATCTGCTTCATTCCGTTGTTGTCCGCCAGAAGAAAGACGAGCATACAAAACATAAACTACCAAAATTACAATAATGACTCCAAGGCCAACTGCAATTCTTGGTAAATAATTTTTCCATAAATTCTTTTTATTATCAGTTGTTTCGCGTACTTCTTCACTCTTATTATCAATTGAATTTTCCACATATTCATCTGGTTTAGATTCAGGCACATCTTCGTGATATTCACTTAATAGTTCCTTACCATCTAATCCAACAACTTGAGCATATTGACGAATAAATGCTCTGACGTAAAAGTCACCTGGGAGCTTGTCAAATTCGTTCTTTTCAATTGCAGTCAGATATCTACTTTGAATTTTTGTTGCCTTTTCAATATCCTCAATCGAAAGTCCCTTTGCCTCTCTCGCGCTCTTTAATTTATCTCCGATATCTGCCATAATTACCTCTTCAAAATTAATTTTAACAAATTGAGTATACCATAAATTTCTTCATGAATCGCTTTAGTTATAAAAGCCAGCCACCAGTAACATAAATTGTCTGACCGGTTAAATAACTACTGCGCTTATTTAAAAGTGATCTAACCCAATATGAAATGTCCTGTCCTTGCGCCCAGCGGTTAGCAGGAATTTCATTTTGCACTTCTTGAATTGTATCTTCAGAAAAAATAGCATTCATCCTAGTTTTAACAGCGCCTGGTGCAATAACATTAACTGTTAAATCATTTGACGCGACCTCTCGCGCATACGCCTGTGCAAAACGTGTCAAGCCACCTTTAGTAGCGCTATAAACCGCTTCTAACGCACTACCACTTCCACCATAAACGGATCCTAAATAAACAATTCGGCTAAAATCCTGTTTCATTAATTTAGGCTCTAATAATTTGGTTAGTTTAATTGGTACAGTTAAATTAACTTTAATTAACTTAGTAATCTCAGCCAATTTTTCATCACCTAAAAAACTATAATCTGTAATTCCTTGCGCAAAAACTGCTGCATTAACTGGTAATAATGTTTTAACAAAATTTACCAAAACATCATCATCAGAATCAAAGTTTAATTGAATAGTCATAAAATCTTGCGCCGGATGATCAATCCGTAATTGTTCTACTAAATGCTGTGCTTCTTGCATTTTAGTATTGTAATGCAAATAAAGTGACCAGCCATCTTCAGCTAAATCTTGACAAATTGCCTTTCCTATACCACCGGTTGCACCAAATACAATCGCTCGCTTCATTCAATTATCCCTCCCTGTTAGGATCTAAATAAGCGGAACAAATTGCACTATCTTTCATAATTAATTGACAAGTTTGATAGAATTCTTCAAAACCCATTGCTTGTAATTTCTTTAAATTTAAATCTAAGTCTTCATGATCTAAATTTTCTTCTACCATTTCAATAGCATATGATGAAAGATTATTAATTGTTCTGACAGTGCGTGCATGCCATTCTCTTTTTTGCAATTCAAAATTTTCTTCGATAAAGCGATATTGTTCAGAATTTTTAACTAATGGCTTAGTTAAAACATGCTTTATTTCATTAATTACTTCCTGTCCTTGCGGACTAGTACCAAAAATGGTTGCAAAATCACCCTGTCTAGTGTAATTAACCGAAATTTGAAGTGGATTAGTTAATAACTTATTTTTTCGCATCCTTTCAAACCATGGGCCCATTACACTTAGTTTTGATTCTAACATTATTTCTAACAGAATTTGAGTCAAATCAAAGCTTGATAATACTTTCTTAAAATTTTTAAAACGAATACCCAATCCAAAAACATTAGAACCACTTTTAGTAGGAATAACTTGATCCTTTAAATTTCCAATTGGCATTTCAATTTTAGTTGGAGTCGCTTTTCTATTTTGAAAGTACTTTTCTTGCAGCTTACCAACTGTACGTAAAATTGTTTGGACTTGATTATCTGAAAAATCACCGCATGCTACAAACTGCATTTTACTTGGTATATAGTTATTCTTATATGCCTTAGTTAAGTTTTGAACAGTAATCTCATTAATCGATTTTTCTGTTCCCACAACTTCAGTACCTAAATTTGAATGATCAAACATTGCAGTCATAATCGCATTATTTATACTCCAAATCGGATCATTTTTATACATAGCCAATTCTTGTTGAATAATTGGGGCTTCTTGAGCAATATTTTGCTTAGTAAAGTATGGTTTTCCAACTAATTCAAACAACAAATCGAGCATTTTAGGCGTATGGTCAATACCACTGCAATAAAACATAGTTTCATTAAATGATGTAAATGCATTAACATCCGCACCAATTTCTTCAAACTTATGTGAAATATCGCCATCTTTTTTAGCAAATAATTTATGTTCTAAAAAATGGGCTGACCCAGCTATTTTTTGTGCATCACTACTACCAAAGTCGATAATAATACCAAAAAAACGCTGATAAAAATGCGGTTTTAAGATAACTTCTGCTTTAAAGCCAGATTTATATTCTCTTTTTATAATTTTAGGTGTAATCATTTTAAAATATAACTTTCATTAAAGAATAAATTTTGAACAAAATTAATTAATTGATGTGGCGTTGCTTTTTTTATAGCAGCTTCTCTATCAAAATCTAAATAATCTGGTAATAATTCGGCACGCAAGGCCTGTCCTAATTGCCAATTTTGATTGTCTAACCCAATCCTAGTGTTTCGATATACAGCCTTTTTGGATTTTCTAAATAGCTCTTCATCTATATTACCATCCATTAATTTTTGCATTTCATTAAGAATAATTCTTTTGGCTGGTTCTACTTTTTGAGGATCAATTCCAGCATTAATTAAAAAGAGAGAATTATTAGCAAAGTCACTTGCTTGAACATCATAAGCCGCACCTAACTCTTCTCTAATCTGACTAAATAATTTTGAAGACTGATCACCAGCTAAATATTGTTCTAAAAGCAAACCAACAACTTGTTCTTGATAACTAATTCTCTGTTTAAAACCAAATCCCATCAATAATTGAGCTTGAATATTGTCTTGCTCATCAACTTTTTCAATTAATTTTCTTTTAGCTGGAATAACTAAATCACTAACTTGGAATTTTTTAATAATTCCAGCCCCTTTAAAAATATTTCTGAGTATTTTAGTCATTAATTGATTGTCTCGTCCCATGCCAATTACCGCCATTGGTATATCACGCAAATTTTCAATAAAATCACGCATCTCAACAATCGTAGTATTTTTTATTTCATCAATTGGCCCCATAAAGTTTTCAGCATATTCTGGTTGATCTTCATACCATAATTTAAAAAAGCGATCGAGAGCATAATTTGAAGGTTGAACCATAATTTCACGATATTCATCTTCAAGTTGTCTTTTAGCATAATCGAATAAATTATTATCATATGCTGGAAATCTGATAATTTGGCTAATAGTTTGGATTATTTCTTCATAAGTATAATCTGGATCCAATACTTCAATCGGTTCAACAAAATTAGCATAATACATCAAAATAATTTGGTTGCCAAAAAGTTGCGGCATAATATCAAGCTGCAAATCATATAATTGGGCTAACTTTCTTTGTTGAGCAGCAATTGTTGGATATGACAAACTAGTATTCATTTGCAATCGCGAAAGTAAACTAGCAAAAGCTAAATTATGATTAGTTAACGGTAAACGCAAAAAACAGCCTATTCCGGCTGTTGTAAATTTTTTATTTTTTCTAATTGTTATATTAGTTGTTAGCATCGTTTGAATTACCTTCATTCTTTATAGGTGGCAGCAATACTTGTCTAGGTTTAGATCCTTCTGACGGACCTACGATTCCTTTAGCTTCCATTTCATCAACTATTCTAGCTGCACGATTATAGCCTATTCTAAACCTTCTTTGCAGCATTGAAACACTCGCTGTCTGTTGACGACGAACTAGATCTACTGCTTGACTATAAAATTCGTCTTCTGGTTCATCATTATTACTAGATCCAGTTATGGAATTTTCACCCTTTTTGGGAATCATGCTCTCGTCATAATCGACTTCTTGTTGCTTTTTAACCCAATCAATCACACGCTCAACTTCATCACTTGCAATATAAGCCCCTTGAACACGCTCGGGCTTTGAAGCACCAATTGGCATATAGAGCATATCACCTCGACCCAGTAGCTTTTCAGCTCCAGTTTGGTCCAAAATAGTTCTCGAATCTACTCCACTTGAAACAGCAAATGAAATTCTTGATGGAACATTTGCTTTGATTAAACCAGTAATAACATCAACACTAGGACGTTGCGTTGCCAAAATCATGTGAATACCGGCTGCACGTGCCATTTGTCCTAAACGAACAATTGCCCCTTCAACGTCATGACCACCTACCATCATTAAGTCACTAAGCTCATCAACTACAACTAAAATATATGGCAGTGGTGTCATTACAGGCTTAGTCTTATCCTCATTGTTTTCAGCTACCTTTTGATTATATTCAGTCATGTTTCTAACACCGCCGGCTGCAAATAATTTGTACCTACGTTCCATTTCTTTAACTACCTTGCGTAATGCATTAGCAGCTAATTTAGCGTCCGTTACAACTGGAATCAATAAATGAGGTACACCATTATAAACCGAAAGTTCCACCATTTTAGGATCAATTAATACTAGTTTAACTTCTTCTGGTCGATCTTTCATTAAAATGCTAGCTAAAATTGTATTAATTGCGACAGATTTACCAGAACCGGTTGAACCAGCAATTAACAAGTGCGGCATTTTAGCCAAATTAGCGGAAATAGTGCTTCCTGTTACATCTTTACCTAAAGGAACAACCATTGGTTTTTCCTTATCTTTTTTATCTTGATGTTCCATTACATCTTTAAAAGAAACTACTGACGTAGCGCGGTTTGGCACTTCGATTCCAATAAAAGGCTTACCTGGAATTGGAGCTTCAATTCTAATATCTTTTGCTGCCAATGCCAATGCTAAATCATCTGCTAAGTTAACAATTCGACTAACTTTCACACCAACTGCTGGTTGAACTTCATATCTAGTAATTGTCGGCCCTAAAATTGCCTTTTTAATAATAACTTTTACGCCGAAGCTTTTAAAAGTTGATTGTAAAATCTGTGTATTTTTCTTAATTAAATCACGATCTGCACTTTGATCTGTTGACTTAATCGGATCAAGTAAACTTAATGGAGGTAATTTATAAGTCTTATTTATAGGCCTTTGATCTTTTACTTCACCATGGTCAACTTGGTCTAATTCTTGTTTTAATTTTTGATCTTCATCAACAAAGGAACGAGATTTAGGTAAATCTTTTTCTTCACTAGATTCACTATGCTGTGGTGCAACTTGGATCTGTGGCTCAGAAACAAGAGTTGAGTCAACTTCAACATCTTCATCAGTTGTTACAGGAATATCTTCTTCCGGTTCATTATCAGGATCAAAATCAGCTACATCTGGGAAAATAGTCTTAGTATTATCTAACTCATCTGCACTATTTTGTTTTGCAATATGGGTTTGAATCTTTTGCTTAGCTACATCACTATATTTATCTTTTAATCTAGTGCCTGCCTCTTTATTTTTTTGAATAAATAATTGACCGACTGACTGAAATTTTTCAATAATCGTTCTAAATTTCACATCAAAGAACATTAATATACCAATTGGCATTAATAATACAGCAAAAACTTTTACCCCAATCTGACCTAATAATGGATAAAATATTTGGTATCCTAAAGAACCAAATAAACCGCCACCAACACTCTCTGTTACACCAGCACGACCGAATTCGGCAGACATGGCATGCCAAAACGAATTTAAGAAATTACTGTTGACCAACTCATGTTCAAAATAAATACCGCTTTGAAGCAATAAAATACCCAAAAAAGCAAGATACAAACCTATGCTACGTTTTACTGGCAATTTAATTGGCTGATTATAAATCAAATTAACCAAACCAAACAATGCTAATATCCCGCTGGCAAATAAATATGAATCCCCGAAAAATATTCGAATTAAATTAGCAATCTGTTTGCCTAAAATTCCAAATCTAACAAAGGCAAAAACAGCCAGCAAAATAAGAACTAAACCCCAGATACTCCAATTTAAAGCTTGTTTTTTGCTTGCTTTACTTTTTTTATTATATTTTCTTTTTGTCTTTCTCTTTTTCCTTTTTACAGGCATGTACTCACCCTAAGTTTAGTGATTAAAATTCTGCTTTAAAGTTCAAGTTAACCGGTTTATCAAATGTAACTTGAGTTACTTCATAAGTTAAAGTTTCAATATATTCAACGAGTGGACGACTCAATAATTGCCAATCGGCATTGCTAATATCTGTGCCATCTCCATGATAATTCTTAATTTGAACGATTTGATGAATTGCTCCACTAACTTCAAATTCAGCTGGTGCAGGGATCACATCAAAAAAGACAGCAACATCATAGTAGCTACCTTCTTCTTCTGAATGTTCATCATCGCCACTTACATCTAACTTTCTAATACCTGGGTTAACTTCACTTTTAGCTGCTACGCCTTCATCAACTAAATCATAGTGAAATGATTGCACTGTAACCGGTGTTTGCTTTTCAAAATCCATATTATTCTCCTAAATTACGCTCATATCTTGCTGGACGGTTATAATCGTCTTTTAATTTATCATTTTCATAATGGTGGGTTTCTTCCATGTTAGGAAAGCCTTGTTGACGCAATGCCTCTAATAAAACCATGGCAACAGAGTTAGATAAGTTATAGCAACGAATATTATCAGACATAGGAATTCTTAAATTACGATCATAATATTCGCGCATAAATGTCTCTGGTAAACCTGTTGTTTCTTTTCCAAACACAAAGTAATAATTCTTCTTAGAATCAGTATAATCAACATCCACATAATTCTTAGAAGAAAACTTTGAAATTAAATACATTTCATCATCTGGACCTAAAGACTTTAGAAATGCATTTAAATCATCATGACGATGAACTTTTACTTTATCCCAATAATCTAATCCTGCTCTCTTCATTTTCTTATTATCAATTTGAAAGCCTAAGGGTTCAATTAAGTCTAAAACTGTGTTTGTACCCGCACAAGTACGTGCAATATTTCCAGTGTTAGCAGGCATTAATGGCTCATATAAAACTACATGATTCGTCATCTATAAAAACTCCTTAATCAAAAAAGCGTAGCTTTTAAGCCACGCTTTAAAACTATTTAGTATTATTTCTTACTTTCATCTGCATCCCCCGTGGTTAAAGAAGCAGCATCTTCGTTACTAAAAATATCAGATTCTCTTCGATAATAATTGTACACGCGGGACACAATAATCTTCAAGACGGCATAGATCGGAATACCGAAAATAACACCCCAAAGCCCCCATACAGAACTTGCACCGATTAAAAGTAAGATTGTGGTAACAGGATGCATTTGCATCTTATTCCCCATAACCAATGGACTCAAAATTCTTGTTTCAATTGTTTGTTCGATTGCAAAAACAATTAATACTTTAACCAGCATTGAGCCTGAAGTCATAATTGAAATTACAATTACAGGAATTAAAGCAAGTGGTGTACCAAAGTATGGAATTAAATTCATAAATCCAGCCAAAATAGCTAAGGCCAAACCATATGGTAACCCAATAATTATATAGCCGATCGTAAACATAACGCCTACCCAAAAGGCAACCGTAATTTGACCACGAATATATGAGGCTACAGCATAATTAATATCATACAGCAATTTACTAAAACTTTGTTGCCAAGTTTCTGGCACAAATTTAGTAATATATGGACGTAACTGATGACCATCTTTAAGCATAAAGAATAATATGAACGGTGCAGTAAGCAAAGTCATTACTATCATCGTAATAATACTTACAGCAGAGGAAATATTGCCTAAAGTTGAATTTACAGTATTTTGTCCAGACTTAAATAGAGTCTTTTGCGTATCATCAATCATACCTTGGATACTACCCTTAACCGAATGAAGACGTGGATCACGCAATGCATTTTGCGTAGCATTAACTGCATCATTCCAGATATGAGGCCAGTTTTTAACCAATGAATTAATCTGATGTTGTGCAATAGGAACCAGAATATTAATAATCCAGATCATAGCAATAACTACGAACAAGAATAAAACAATAATTGTTAATACTCTTGGAACTCTGAATTTCTTTTCGAACCAATCTACAACAGGATTCATAATATAGTATTGAATAAGTGCTAAAAGTAATGGCGGTAAAATCGCACTGAAAAATACCCAAGCAGGATTCAATACAAATGATATTTTATTAAAAACCCAAATAATTAAGAAGAATAATAAGATGTTTAATAAAACAATACTAAAACGGTTATTTAGGAACCATCTTTTAAATAAGGTTTCACCCCTATGTTTTTTATAATTCATCTATATTCCTAATAATTAAATGTGTTCATAAACAATATCATCATCTACTTTAAAAGTAGGAAGTGGTTGAGAAACATCCGGATCAAAGTACACAGCGTTAGCCAATGGTGCTTTTGGTACTGGACGGTTAAAGAATAATGTAGCGTGACCTAAGGCCTTCATGTTACTTTCTACCATTGGACCTACATAATTAGCTACATAAGTTTGACCATCAACAGTAAGAGTATCGCCTCTCTTAAATACAAAATCACTAACTGGTGTTTCAGCACTAAATTTTTGAATGACGGATACGTCTTCTAAATCCTTGTTAGCACCTTCGCCAAATAAAATTACCATGCCATCTTTATTATCGACAGCTTTTTTACCGACTTGTGTTATAGTTGAAATCCATTTCATAATTATATATCTCCTTAAAGTCAATTCTAGCATAAGAAAGGTCAGTTAAACACTTAAGTTACATAAAAATTAATTAATATTTTTGTTGTAATACATTAACCACTTTCTTACTTCATCTAATAGAACTAGCGGAATAGGAAGAAGGAAGAGAAACAACCAGTCTACCCCATTCAGCGGCACAGTATTGAAAATGTTATTAATGCCTGGAATTATTGTTAAAACAAAGAATAAACAAATTTCAAAAATTATACCGTACCAAATATTTTTATTACTAAATAATCCTTTTTTGAATATAGATACTTTATTAGTACGACAATTCAATACATTAGCAACTTGAGTAAAGACAATTGCACCTAAAACCATAGTAGTTGCTCTCATATATATTGGACCACTTGCAGCCAAAGCTTTTGTTGGCCAGCCATTTTGCCAGTTAACAAAAAAGTAAGCTGCAGTCGAAATCACACTAGATAATAAGCCATACCAACAAAAAGCTCTGAGCATGACACTCTTATTTAATAAATGTTCTGATCTTTTACGAGGAGGCTGCTTCATTACATCTGGATCGGCAGGTTCTGCTCCTAACCCCAGAGCAGGAAGCATATCTGTCCCTAAATCTACAGTTAAAATTTGCATTACTGTCATAGGTAATGGGATTAATCCAGCTGAAAAAAGAAACAAAACCGATGGAATAGCTTCTGGTACATTTGAAGTCAAGATATAGGTTAAGAATTTACGGATATTACTGTAAACTGCACGCCCTTCTTCAATCGCAGCTACGATTGAGGCAAAGTTGTCGTCTGTCAAAATCATGTTAGCTGCTTCCTTAGCAACATCAGTACCTGTTTTTCCCATTGCAATACCAATATCAGCTTGCTTTAATGCGGGTGCATCGTTAACACCGTCACCGGTTGAAGCAACAACTTCACCATTTGCCTGGCAGTTTTTCACTATCCGATACTTTTGTTCGGGAGCAACACGAGCAAAAATGACTTCGCCTTTTAAAGCTTTACGTAATTCTTCATTACTCATTGTTTCAAGTTCAGTTCCTGAAATAACGCGAGCCTTATCAGAGGTCAAACCAATTTGAACAGCTACTGATTTAGCAGTTAATTTAGAATCTCCAGTTACCATGATGATTCTAATTTTTGCTTGATGGCACCGTTTAACAGCATCATAAATTTCAGGACGTGGTGGATCACTCATTGTACCCAAACCTACAAAGATCAAGTCCTTTTCTGCATCCTCAATACTAATCTTATTGATATCAACATCATGATCAATAATTCGATAGGCTAATGCCATACTGCGTAAACCACGTGCAGCATATTCAGCATTAGCTTTTTGGGCACGTGCTCGATCTTCATCGGTCATTTTACGAACTTTACCATTGATTTGAATTCGATTGCATTCTTTAATCGTGTCACTATAAGAACCCTTAGTAAAAATAATATATTGAGTATCATTCCAATGATGAATCGTTGACATTCTTTTACGATCAGAATCAAACGGTAATTCTCTTAAGCGTGGATATTTAATTATAACTTTTTGTTTATCAAAACCGGCTTTTTGTGCCATTATAGTTAAAGCCGCTTCAGTTGGCGTACCTAATATTTTAGGTTTACCACCTTCTTTAGCTGATTGAACTGACGTATCATTGTCCAATGCAGCAATTTGTACTAATTTATGTAAATCAGGATTTTCTTCATACCATAGTTGTTTTTGTTTTAATTCTACTTGGCCGTTGTTAACATATCCATTTCCTGTAACTTGATATTCACCAGCCGGTGTCCAAATATAATGAATTGTCATCTGATTTTGAGTTAGAGTACCAGTTTTATCTGAACAAATAACTGTGGTTTCGCCTAAAGTTTCAACAGAATTTAATTCTTTAACTAAAGCATGTTTCTTGGCCATTCTTTTAACACCTTGAGCTAAGCTTAAAGTTACGGTTGGAAGTAGCCCTTCTGGAATAAAAGCGACAATCATCCCTAGTGCAAAAATAAAAGCCTTAGCTAATGGATATTTAACGAAGAAAATCGCTGCAATAAAAAATAACACGCCAATTGTAATAGCAATAATTGAAATTTGCTTAGTTAAACGATTCAATTCTGCCGTCAATGGACTAATTGTCTTAGTCTGCTTTTGTGTTAAACTAGCAATACGTCCAAATTCTGTGTTCATGCCAGTAGCAAAAGCTATTGCTCTAGCCGTTCCTGCTCCAACTGTAGTTCCAGAATAAACCAAATTACTCTCAGCATAACTACCTTCTCCTGGATCATATTTAGTTGTCTTAGATTCAGGAACAGATTCTCCATTTAAGGCACTTTGATCAACTTGCATCGAACTAGCAGAAATTATTCTCGCATCTGCTGGAATGGAATTTCCTGCTCGTAATACAAAGACATCCCCAGGGACAAGTTCTTTACTATCAATCTGTTTTTTCTTACCATCACGAATCACGTCAACATACGTTGGTAACATGTTATTCAAAGCATCAGTAGCACGCTTAGCAGCACGCTCTTGCCAGAAACTAAATAAACCATTAATCACATTAACTAGCCAAATGGCGATTCCTAGCTCAAGTGTCCCTGATACAATAGCAATCAAACCTGAAATCCAGAGTAAAATTGCCATCATACTAGTAAAGTTTTTTAAAAAAGTGCGCCATTCTGATTCTGCTGCTGCCTTTTTTATTTCATTAAGACCGTATTTCTTTAATCGCTTATCAGCCTCGTCTTGTGATAAGCCATCAACAGAAGAATGCAAATTAATAAAAACATCTTTAATATTATTTTGAGCATATAGTTTGCGGATTTTCTTTTCATCCATCTACACACGCCTTCTTTAACAAAATAAAGATCTATTCGTTTTTCTTTATAGATACACTCTAACACTTTTAAATGAAAATAGTCATAATCCATCGTTGTATTTCACATGGTATACTTAATTTGAAGTAGTATTTTTCTATAGAAACGGAGGACTTCAATGAAAGTATTAATCGGAGGATATACTAAGAAAACTTCTAAAGGAATTTACGAATTACCCTTTATTGGCGAAGATAATGAAGCACATTTGGAAAAAGCCGAAAATATTATTAGCGTTGGCGGACCAACTTACTTTCAAAAAGACGGTGATTTAGTTTTTACAATTAATAACGCCGGAGATGAAGGTGGTATTAGTGCATTCAAGTTAAGTGATCATGGCTCAAATGAAATTGACCGTCATTTAACACCTGGTGCTTCACCTGCATATATAGGCATTAATAAAGAAAAGAAATTGCTCTATACTGCAAATTACCATACTGCTGTTTTATCAGTATTTCAATATTCTAATAGCGGTAAGCTGGCTTTAGTTGCTCAAACTACTCACAAAGCGGAATCTTTAGGACCTCGTCCTGAACAAGTTGATGGACCACACCCACACTTTTTTGATGAAACACCTGCTGGTAATTTAGTAAGCTGTGATTTAGGTAACGATACTGTTGATTTCTATCGTCTTGAAAATAATGAGCTTAAACATCTTGCTCAATATAAAAATGAAGCCGGCTTTGGTGATCGTCATATCGTATTTTCAAAAGATGGCAATTATTTCTACGTTGTAGGTGAACTTTCAAGTCAAATTAACGTAGTTAAATTTAATGAAAACACATGGGAATTTGAAGATATCGCTACTTATAAGACAATTCCTGAAGACTTTACTGAACATAACGGTGCAGCTGCTTTATATATTACTAACGATGGTAAATATATCTATAATTCTAATCGCGGCCACAATTCAATCACAGTATTTAAAGTGAATGACGATCATACTTTAAGTTTAATACAACGAATTTCAACTTTTGGCGACTTCCCTCGTGACTTTAACTGGGATGAAACGCAAAAGTACGTCGTAGCAGCAAATCAAAACACAGATAATGCTACATTATATTTAAGAAACGGCGGAAATGGCACATTAACTCCTATTCAAACAGAAATTCCAGTACCGGAAGGTACGCGCGTTCTTTTTACTAAGTAGGAAATAGATCATGACCTTATAGTCATGCCTTTTTCATTTATAAAAATTAAAGTAAAATATAATTATATAAATCTGATTAAGAAGGTGACAGAGTGAAACGAAAAACTATTAGAATTATTTTGTTTATTTTTGGTGGTATTTTAGGAGCACTTGTTTTATATAAACTTTATCTAAACTATTTACCAGAATTAAAATTAGTATTTCATTTTGATCACCGTAATGAAGAACTACTTATTAAGATGGTACGTAGTCATGGTATTGAGGATCTTGCTTTTTTATTTGTATTAAATGCAATTTGTGTTGCAATTCCTGGATTATCCAATGGGATCTTTTGTGTTCTAAATGGAGTGCTTTACGGCCCGGCAATCGGATTTATTGTCAATTGGGTCAGTGATATCTTAGGACAAGTCATTTTAATGGAATTATTGCGTAAACTATATGATATTAACCATATATCCCATAGTAAAATCTATAAGTTATTATCAACACAAAAATATCCTATGATTGCTTTAACTATTGGATACTTAATTCCTTTTATTCCTAGTGCAACGGTTAGTTATGTTAATGTTATGATTAACAAAAGTAGTCGTAAAAATCAATTAATCCCGATTATCATTGGTGTTGCACCATTTGCTTATCTATATGCTTATGGCGGAGATTCAATCTTGCATCTGGATAGTGCACGTATCATTAAATCTATTATTTGGATAATAGTAATTGCCGTCCTTGCTGTAGCAATTTTATTAATTATGAGAGAGATAAAAAAGCGTACTAAAAAAGCTTGAGCTAAGTGAATGCTCAAGCTTTTTTATTAGACTAAATTTGCTTCTTTAAGTAGTTCTTCTACCCAAGTCTTTTTAATCTTTCTCATTCCTGTCTTTACGGCAAGCTTTTCAGGAAGAGGCATATCTTGATCTGCTAGCTTCTTCTTGTCTGACATGTAGTACATAGCACGTAAAAGCTGGCGAATATCATAAATTGAGTCAAATACTTCTGGTACGCCACGATCAACATTAAGTAATGTATAAACAGCCTCCATAGCTGTTCTGACAGAATACTCAGTAGTAAACACAGTATCTCTTGTTGGAGATTCTGCAAAATTACCAATAAAGGCAAGGTTTATTGATCCTTCTGGCACAACATCTGGACGATCACCATCACGACGAGGCATGAAGTAACTAGTAATATATGGCATATAAACTGGTACGGTATTCATATTTTCCTCGCTGGCCAATTCACTAATTTGGCTTTCGGGAACACCTAAGTGGTAAAGCAACTCTTCTGCAATTTCTTTGCCAGTACAATCAACAATTCTCTTTTTAATATAGTTACCTTCAGTATCTGAATAAAGTGCATAAATCCAAACAACAATTTGGTCTGGGTTTTGACTCTTAAAATGTGGTTGACGGTGAATAGTAAAACTAAGTTCCCAGTTAGAATCAACGATAGTAATAATACCACCTGTGTTAACCTTACCATCATACAAACTGCGCTTGGTTAAGCGCTCAAAATATGGTGCAAGCTTCTTATTCTCCAATGTAGCAGTTGCGGAAACAAACCAACTACGTTCTGGTAGGTTTTCGCAGAATACATCTGGATGACCGAAAGCTGGATCTTGCTTAGCCAAATTTTCCCATAACTTCCATGAATCACCTTTAGCATTAGTAATTGGAGCTGGAGTATTCTGATCACCATAAGTAGAACTTTCAGTAATTGAACCGTTAGTTACAAAGACGATGTCATTATGTGTTAAATCAATTTCTTTATCTTTGCCATTCTGCGTCATAACAATCTTCTTGGCAATTTTACTGTCGCCTTCATGATCTACCTCGACATTCTTAACATGGCAGTCATATTCAAATTGCACACCATGATCTTTAAGATATGCAAGAAGTGGTTTAACCATTGATTCATATTGATTATACTTATTAAACTTTAAGGCAGTAAAATCAGGCAACCCATCAATATGATGAATAAAGCGCATTGCATAACGGCGCATTTCGGCTAATGAATGCCATTTTTCAAAAGCAAACATTGTTGACCAGTATGTCCAGAAATTAGTCTTAAAGAACTCATCACTGAAAAATTCTTCAATAGTTTGCCCTTCAATTTCCTTTTCAGGGGTCATAATCAACTTGACAATTTCATTAGCACATTTGCCTAAACCATATTGTCCATCACTTGGAAGACGATCTCCACGATTATAAATTAAACGACAATTTGATGAATTGGGATCTTCTTTGTCAAGCCAATAATATTCATCAAGATACGATGCGCCTGGAACTTCCAAACTTGGAATTGAGCGGTACATATCCCATAAACATTCAAAATGATTCTCCATTTCGCGTCCACCACGAACAACAAAGCCCGCATTGGGACGATCTGCACCATCAAGAGAACCACCAGCAACTGGTAATTCTTCTAAAATATGAATATTTTCACCTTTCATTTGTGCATCTCGTACTAAAAATACGGCTGTAGAAAGACCAGCTAGACCACTACCAATAATATAAGCAGATTTCTTGTCCACGCCTGCAGGTTTCTTAGGATCTGCAAATGCTTCGTAATTACCATTGGAATAATACATAAAGATGTCCTCTTTTCCTGTATAAGTATAGTTTTATATTACATATTCTTATTGTAAAAAAAGCGCTTTCTATATGCAAGAAATTAACCAATTTTGCTAAATAAATTTATGAATTTTTATACTTTAGTTTTTGCCATAATTTACGCATATCTAATGGATCATCAATTTTAATAATTTTATCTTTATTATCAAATGGATCTGGAAAACTTAAATAAAAACAATTCAATGCTTGGCGTGAAAAATTATCATCGATGCCATACAATGGATCACCGTATAATGGATGACCCAAATACATCATATGAACACGTATCTGATGTGTTCTACCAGTTAACAAGCGTAACTCAACCAAACTAGCTCCTGAGACCTGATCTAAAACTCGATACTCCGTTTGAGCACTTTTTCCATTTAGTACTACGCCTCTTTTTACACCAGCATCAATTTTACCTATTGGTTGATCAATTAACCCCTCTAATTTATCTTCTGCAAAATTACCATGAACAATTGCATGATATTTTTTTATAAACTTCTCTTTTCCAATTTTGCTGAAACGAGCATGAGCAATAGAATTCTTCCCCACTAAAACCAATCCGGATGTATCGCGATCTAATCTTGTGATTACGTGTGGCTTTAAGTCTTTTTCCTTTTTCTCCATAAAATAGCCCATCAAGCGATTAACTATTGCGTCATCATCTTCATATCTAGAAGGAATTGATAAAACATTTGCAGGTTTATTTACTAAAATATAATTTTTAGTTTCTAAAACTGGATCAACCGGATTATTCGAATGTTTTAACCATTGATTTTTCTTTTCTTCTCCACTAACAAAAATCACTTCATCACCAATTTTTAAATTAAAACTAGTATATCTTCGTTTATGATTAACCAAAATCATTCCATGATGATGTTTTGCATTATTTAATGCCTGATGTGAAAAACCTTTTTTTAACAAAAAAGGACCCAACTTTTTTGGGTCTCTTTCCTGCACAATTAGCTTAAATAAACTAGTCATTACTATTGTTTTCTCCAATAAATGCATCTTGTACACGTGACCAAAAATGGTGATGACCAAATTGATCAAATTGAATTGAATGGTGCGAAATGCGATATTCTATCTTTTTAGCGTTTCTAACATCAATTCTTGCTCCATCGACAGTCATTACAAAGTGATCCGCATTAGGAACAATGGTAATCCATTGATCTGGTGCAATTACAATCGGGGCAGATAAAGTTCTAAATACTCGATTATTAATCGAAGCAATTTCCGTCATTTGTAATGCCTTTAATCGTGGATGAATAACTGCGCCGCCTAAAGATTTGCTATAAGCTGTTGAACCAGTAGGCGTTGAAACACACAATCCGTCGCCTCTAAAGTTTTCAAATAGCTCATCGTTGATATAAACATCCGCTTCAAGTGTATGCGAAACTCGTTTTACAGCTGACTCATTGACAGCCAAATGATATTTTGTTTCACCTGATTCGGTAATCAATTTAATTTCAAGTAATGGATATTTGGCCGGGGCTTCGTCCGTTAATAAAAGTGCATCTACCATTTTATCGATATCGTAATTACGCCAATCGGTGTAAAAGCCTAAATGCCCTGTATGTACACCTATAAAACGTACTGAGTCTACTTGATTTTCATAACGATGAAAAGCATTGATTAATGTACCATCCCCACCAACAGAAATCACTACATCTGGATACTTAGCATCAAAAACCACATTTTTCTTTTTTAATATTTCTTTTAAATAAGCAACAGTTTTCAGCGTTTTATCGTAATTATTGTGCGCAATTGTTACTTTCATAACTTTTCCTTGCCCTTATTTTTAGTAAAAATCTTCTGAGCCTCTTGAACTTCATCTTTGATGGAGGACATTTCTTCATCAAGCTTATAAGCTGCTTCTGCAGTTGATTTAAGACGTTTAGAAATATCTTCTGGATAAACACCCTGATATTTATAATTCAAAGTATGCTCCACTGTAGCCCAAAAATTCATTGCCATAGTTCTAATTTGAATTTCTGCAATTAATTTTTTAGGTCCTTCCGGTAAATATACAGTATAACTAATTACCATGTGATATGAACGATAACCTGATGGTTTGGCATTTTGAATATAATCACGTTCTTCTACAACTTCCATATCATCGCGAGCATGAATCAAATCAACCACTTTATAAATATCATCCACAAACTGGGTCACAATTCTAATTCCAGCAATATCCTGCATATCAATCTCTATTACATCTGAACTGATCACACGTCTCGCCATTTTTTCTTTAATAGAATCTACTGTCTTCACTCTACCAATTACGAATTCAATTGGTGAGTGCTCACCTTTAGTTAAAAATCCTTGTCGAAGAGAACGAAATTTAACCTTAAGTTCACGAACAGCTTCATTATATGGCCATAAGAAGTTATCCCAATCTATTTCCATGAGAAAACATCCCTTTCTTAAGCAAACACTCTAATTTTAACATATAATTGTTTATATAAGGTTTTGGAGGAAAATTATGAGTAAACATCGAGAAATTGAAGCAAAAACACTTTTATCAAAAGAAGTCTATCAAAAAATCACTAATAGTTTCCAAGTTAAAAATAATTTTATTCAAGAAAACTATTATTTTGATACACCAAAGGACTTTTTAAAAAAACATAATATTAGCCTAAGAATTAGGATCTACGCAGATCATGCAGAACAAACAATGAAAGTGCCTGATCCTAACCCAGTGCAAAAGAACTTCCATGAAGTTATTGAAATTAATGATAACCTAACTCGTGAAAAAGCTAAAGAACTAATTGAACAAAAACATGTCATTTTTCAGGGTAATATTGGAGAATATATTACTAATCATTTTACTTCTGAACAAAATAAATTATCAATCTTTACTTGGAGTAAAACTAGACGTATCTTGATGAATGGCCCCGAAAATTGTGAATTAACTTTAGATGCCACATCTTATCCTGATAGCTATAAAGATTACGAATTAGAAATCGAAAATACTAATCCAACTTTAATCCAAAAGGTTCAACAAATCCTTGAAAAAGACTTTAACTTCACACAAACAGCCGATAATACTAACCAAAATAAAATTGCTCGTGCCAGTGCACATAAAAATACCATATAGAAAATAAAGCATATTTTTTGTCACTTATTTTTTTTCTTGCTAAAGTAACAATGAATAAATCACTAAAGAGGTCGAGAGTATGTTTGAGATTTTTCTATTCATCAATCCAATAGGGATTTATTGTTATGACACGGAGAAGCAAATCCGTAAAACTATGGATGAGCTTGGAGTTGACGTTTGTTATCACTATATTCCTATTGCTAATGTTTGTCTTGTAAACGATGATCTTATTCGTCGTCGAAAAGATGCACAAAAATTGCCAGACATCAGCAGGTTTTCTTCAGCTACTTATCAGGCTTTACAAGATTACCATGCTATTAAACTGGCTTATGGTAATAAAAAGGCTCGTAAATATTTATACGAATTACAAAAAAGTTTAAGTCACGATGCTTCAGTGTATTCGCCTGAATTATTGAAAAAAATTACTACTGATTTAAATATTAAGTCCTCTTCACTCGAATCAATCAAGCAGGATGACTACATCATTCGTGCATCAATTGAAGAGGATCAAAAATTAGCTAATCAATGGAATATAAAAGCTACCCCTACTGTTGTTTTGTTCGATGAAAACAGTGACCAAAATGGTATTTTGTTAGATGGTCCAATCAACCAACATGACTTAGCTAATATACTGTTTCAGGATTGTGATGAACCTATTTCTCACTATCTACCTGAGCAACATCATTTGCGCCTTATCTAATTAAGGCGCTTTTTATTTTCTAAAAAAATTGTAACTGGATCAGGATCCCCAGGTTCTCGTAAGGAATTAAATAAATTATCTGGTAAATCATTAATATTTAGCCTATGTTTATATAGCAATTCAGCTATTTGTAATCCTAATTTTGTTTTTTGCTTAATTTGTTTTTTTAAATATTGTTTTTGTTCTGTCGCTTTCACTTGATAATCTTTCTTAATTGGCTTAAATTGCCAAAAAGATTGCATACTAATCTCATCCAACGCAAAATATTTAATTTGATACCTTAAAGCACGCGTTAGTGGTTCTTGCATGATATTATATTTTAAACAAAATCTATTCTTCTTTGGATTGATTTCTAAGTAATAATTTCCCCATTGTTTATTTTTTCTAAAAAAGATTAATTGGGTATCTTTTAAAAATCTTTTCAAATAATGGCGTTGTCCCACAATCCAAATATCCATTATTCCAATTTTTTTATATAAAAAATGACGATGTTTAAACTCTTTTTCACTCAAAGGTGCACACTGAATTTCAAATGCTAACTTTTCTGAAGCTAAAACATCTGCCCTCAGCTGTCCATCTGCTAACGGTATTTCTAATTTTGCATTAAAACCTGCTGCTGTTAAAGCTGATTTTAGTAGTATTTTAGACATATGATGTTCTTCTTTTTCTCCCATCATATGTCTATAACTAGTTAAATGCTTAAAAAAAGCTGATTTTTTCTGAGAAACTACTAATATCACTTTTTTATTGCAATGCGGACAACGATAAATTTCTTGATTTATTTTTTTATGTCCTGAATTAATTAAATATACCTCATTAACTGCAAGTACTAATTTTTCATTTAATATGGCTGCATACATTTTATATTCACCCATATTTTATTACGCAAAAAAGAGACGTTTTTTTGTACCGTCCCTTTTTCTTTATATCTTTTAATAATTACTTAATTCATTTGTTTAAGAAAATAATAACGAATGTGCCCTAGAGCATCTTGATTAAGTATACACTTGCCAGTCTCTTTAACAGTGTTCATTTCTTCGTTATCTATCTTAATCCCATATTCATTTGCAATTGCCCATGCATCAGCTGGTTTTAATTCTGCATAATTTTCATCAAGAAAAGCTAATTCCAAGTAATACTTGCCACGTTGATAATATAGACTAGATGCTAAATCACTAACTTTTAGATTATCAGCTAATTCAATTAAATCGCCGAGTTCATCAAAACTATATGCATGACGCTTTTGAAACTTCCAATATTCAATATCAGAAGCATCTTCATTGGCATCTAGATCTTTATCTTCATCATCTTGATCCAGTTGTGCATCTAAGTCATCCTTAGGATCAAGGTCGAAGAAGCTTCTCCTTGAATCAGGCTCCTCCTGTGTTTGATTATCGTCATCACCAAGTCCTGACATCATTTGACGTAAATTATTTGCCTCATCTGGTTTTACCTTGGTAATCATTAAATCAAGTCCACCATTGTTTGGCATTACTTGAAAAGTTACAGGTACACCTTTAGTAAAGGTATGATCCGTGTCTACTTCTGAAAGAATTGAATAAAAGAATTTTTGAATCTTTTCTTTGTCACCTAATAGATCCAAAACTCGCAACCCGCGACGAGCCAATTCATCTTTATTAATTCTGACCCTTATCGTATTTTCATTAATATGATCTACTTGCACAGGGTTTCACCTCCATGAATTAATATCTAATCATATTGTATCGTACTTTATACTTAAAATGAAATTTACTGATATTTACTACAAAATCATTATTCGTTAAAAATTAATAAAAGTGTTAGTGATATCACTAACACTTCTAAAATTTTATAAATCTGCGATCTTTTGTGCTTCAGCCAATTCTAAGCGACGAACTTTACGTGGTAAAAACCGACGAATTTCATCTTCATTGTAACCAACTTGAAGTCGACGATCGTCCATAATAATCGGTCTTCTTAATAAACTAGGATTCTTTTCTACTAAATCAAGTAATTGATCAATTGATAAATCATCTAAATTAATTTTCAATTGTTGGAAAGCTCTTGAACGAGTAGAAATGATTTCTTCAGTACCATTTTCTGTCATACGTAAGATCTTTAATAATTCTTCTTTAGTTAATGGCTCAGAAAAAATGTTTCTTTCCTTAAATGGAATATTATGTTTTTCAAGCCATGCTCTTGCCTTACGACATGAGGTACAACTAGGAGAGACATATAAATCTACCATAAAAATCACGCTCCTCAGAACAAATATTTGTATACGTTCTTTAACTTATAATCAGTATAACATACTAACTTCTTTTTTGTAAGTACTCATTTTATCTTTTATACTTACAACTACTTATATTCTAAAAATAAAGCGTGAATTATTTGTGAAGAAATTATTTGTTTTACTTAAAAATATAAAAAAAGAGACCAGATGGTCTCTTTTTGAAAATTACTTGTTAATTTTCTTCATTAAGTCGTTAACTAATTTTTCGTTTTCTTCAGCAGTTTCTGAAACAAAACAAGCTTCATTAGCTAATTCCTTAAGATCTTTGGTATCAAGCTTCTTCATTAAGCTTCTAATACGTAAGATTGAAGTTGCGCTCATTGAGTATTCATCAAGTCCCATTGAAAGTAAAATTGGGAACATGGTGTTATCACCAGCAGCTTCACCACACATACCACACCAAATACCATTTTCATGAGCAGCATCAATAGTGTGCTTAATCAAACGAAGTACTGATGGGTTATATGGTTGGTACAAGTATGATACGTTATCATTACCACGGTCAGCAGCCATAGTATATTGGATCAAGTCATTAGTACCGATTGAGAAGAAATCAACTTCTTTAGCAAATTGATCAGCCAAAACAGCTGCAGCAGGAACTTCGATCATCATACCAACTTGTAAGTTGTCACCGATCTTAACTCCCTTTTCAACAAGTTTTTGCTTTTCATCGTTTAAAATAGCCTTAGCCTTACGAAGTTCAGCTAATGTACCAACCATTGGGAACATAATACCAAGCTTACCATATGCGGAAGCACGGAGTAAGGCTCTTAATTGGGTACGGAAAATTTCTTCATTCATAAGTGAAAGACGAATAGCACGTACACCTAAGAATGGATTCATTTCTTCTGGTAAATCCCAGTAATCAAGGTGCTTATCACCACCAATATCCATAGTTCTGATAACAACTTGCTTGCCGTTCATACCTTCAATAACTTTCTTGTAGGCTTCGAATTGATCATCTTCAGTTGGGAAGTCTGATGAATCCATGTACAAAAATTCAGTTCTGTACAAACCAATAGCTTCAGCACCGTTTTCATGTACACCTGGCATATCGTTAGGAGTACCGATGTTTGCAGCAATAATAAATTGCTTACCATCTGCAGTTACTGATGGTTCATCCTTTAACTTCTTCCATTCAGCCTTTTGCTTAAGGAAGTCTTCACCCTTTTTCTTGTAGTCAGCTATTTGTTCTTCACTTGGTGAAATAATAGCTACACCGTCAAGACCGTCATCAATTAACATGTCGCCGTTTTTAACGTCTTTGGTGATTGAATCAGTACCAACAACAGCTGGCAATTCAAGTGAACGAGCCATAATTGCTGAGTGAGCGGTACGACCACCAACATCAGTAATAAAGCCTTTAACGTATTTCTTGTTAAGTTGTGCAGTATCACTTGGAGTCAAGTCATGTGCTACAACAATAACTTCGTGATCAATTGAAGCTGGGTTTGGTAATTCTTTACCAAGTAAGTGAGCCATAATACGCTTTGAAACATCACGTACATCAGCTGCACGTTCTTGCATATAAGGATTATCAGTCATCCCTTCAAAAATAGCAATAAACTTTTGTGCAGTTTCATCAAGGGCAGCTTCTGCATTAATCTTTGAATCCTTAATTTCATTCTCAATTGCACCAGTAAATTCTGGATCGTTCAAAATCATTAAGTGTGCTTCAAAAACTTGGGATTCTTCTTCACCCAAGCTCTTCTTAGCAATATCACGAATTTTTTCAACTTCGGCAGTTGATTCCTTAATAGCATCGTTATAACGTGCTACTTCAGCATCAATGTCGTCGACTGAAGACTTTGAGAATGAAAGATCAGGCTCCACAAGAAGATATGCTGGAGCAATGGCAATACCATCACTAGCAGCAATTCCTTTTAAAGTCTTGGTCATTATTCAGCTAAACCTTCTTTTTTCATAGTGTCTGCAATTGCGTCTAATGCGTCTTTTTCGTCGTCACCTTCAGCAGTGATAGTAACGTCAGCGTTTTGACCAACACCAAGTGACATAACACCCATGATTGACTTTAAGTTTACTGACTTACCATTGTATTCCAAGTTAATGTCTGAACCAAACTTTGAAGCAGCTTGTACTAAAAGAGTAGCTGGACGTGCATGAATACCTGTTTCTGCAATAATATGAAAATCACGTTTTTCCATTATGAATATCTCCTTTAAATTGAAAAAAATTAAACTGGTAATAAATACCCATTCGAGTAATAGATTATCATGTTTTTACAGTTTAGACAACAATAATGTAACAGTTTACATCATTCAATCATCGGTATTTGTCGCAGTATAGACGATAGATCCGCCTCTTTCGGCCCTGCCGGTAATATATTGTCGTTTGCCATAATTTCTAATAGTTTTTTGAAGATCAAAGGCATCTTTAGGTTCTACTCTATATTCTTTAAGTTCGCCAGAAACCAATTGGTCTAAAATTTTTTGATAATCCACAAATATCACCACACTTTTTAAATTTTATAATTTTTCTTCTTTTTATTCTACTCTTTACACTAAATTTTCTAAAATATTAACATTTTATTTAATTCTTACAAAAAATAAGTTAAATTGGCGCTTAGCACTTGACTACCAAGAGTGCTAAATATATAATTTTGGTACAGTTTAATTGAAAGGCGGTAATATATTTGCTTTGCCAAAATTGTCATCAACGGCCTGCCGCTATTCACCTTTTTACAAAGGTAAATGGTCAAAGCCGTGAAATTGATTTATGTCAACAATGTTATCAAGAATTAAGAAATCAACAAGGAAATCTAGAAAATATGAACAACAATAACGAATTTTTTGGCGACTTTGATGATTTATTTAACGCATTAAACGGAAATAACAACAACGCCGCAAATAACAATAATAATATGAAAAATAACGACCCAAGAATGCAAATGGGTGGTGGAAATGGTGGTCAAGGTGGTAGAAGCTTACTTGATCAATATGGTACTGATTTAACTGCTCTTGCTAAAAAAGGTAAAATCGATCCAGTTATCGGTCGTGATAAAGAAATCGCTCGCGTAATTGAAATTTTAAACAGAAGGACTAAGAATAATCCAGTTTTAATTGGTGAAGCCGGTGTTGGTAAGACAGCTGTAGTTGAAGGCCTTGCTCAAGAAATTGTAGATGGTTCTGTTCCAGCTAAACTTCAGAATAAACGTATTATTTCATTAAATGTTGTATCACTTGTTCAAGGTACTGGCATTCGTGGTCAATTTGAACAAAGAATGGAACAATTGATTAGAGAATTACAACAAAATGATGATATCATCCTCTTTATTGATGAAATTCATGAAATTGTAGGCGCCGGAAATGCCGAAGGCGGTATGGACGCAGGTAATATTATCAAACCTGCTTTAGCTCGTGGTGAACTCCAATTAGTTGGTGCTACTACTATTAAAGAATATCGTGATATTGAAAAAGATTCAGCTTTAGCACGTAGATTCCAACCAGTTGAAGTAAAAGAGCCTTCAATTGATGAAACGATTCGCATTTTGAAGGGAATCCAACAACGTTATGAAGACTATCATCATGTTCAATACTCCGATGATTCCATTGAGTCTGCTGTTAAATTATCAGCTAGATACATTCAAGATAGATTCTTACCTGACAAGGCTATTGATCTTTTAGATGAAGCCGGTTCAAGAATGAATTTAACTATTCCTTATATTGATAAAGGAAAAATGCAAGAACGTATTAACGCTGCAGAACAATTAAAAGAGGAATCTTTAAAGAACGAAGACTACGAAAAAGCAGCTTATTATCGTGATCAAATCGAAAAATATGAAAAGATGAAGGATCAAAAAGTTGATCCTGATAAATCACCAATTATTACCGATAAGATTATGAACAAGATTGTCGAAGAAAAGACAGGAATTCCTGTTGGTGATATTCAAAAGCAAGAAGAAAATCAATTGCAAAACTTGGCTAGTGATTTAAAGTCTAATGTTATTGGTCAAGACAAGGCAGTCGAAAAAGTTGCTCGAGCTATTCGACGTAACAGAATCGGTTTCAATAAGTCAGGACGTCCAATTGGTTCCTTCCTATTTGTTGGGCCAACCGGTGTTGGTAAGACCGAATTAGCTAAACAACTAGCCAAGCAAATGTTTGGTTCAGAAGATGCCATGATTCGTTTCGATATGTCAGAATACATGGAACAATATTCTGTCTCCAAATTAATCGGCTCTGCTCCAGGTTACGTAGGTTATGAAGAAGCTGGTCAATTAACTGAACAAGTTCGCCATAATCCATATAGCTTGATTCTACTTGATGAAATTGAAAAAGCTCATCCAGATGTTTTGAATCTTTTCTTACAAATCTTAGACGACGGCCGCTTAACTGACTCTCAAGGTAGAACCGTTTCATTTAAGGATACTATTATTATTATGACTTCTAACGCAGGCCAAGGTATCAAGAATGCCAGCGTTGGTTTTACTGCTGAAAATGATGACGAATCTAGCGAATCAGCAAGAAATAATATGAGTCAATTCTTTAAACCAGAATTTTTAAATCGTCTAGATGATGTAATTGAATTCAATGAATTGACTAAGCCAGACTTATTGGAAATTGTAGATCTTATGCTTCAAAACACTAACAATATGGTTAAGGATCAAGGCTTACATATTGACGTAACCTCAGCTGCTAAAAATAAGCTTGTTGAAGAAGGCTTTAATCCTGCTTTAGGTGCCCGTCCTCTTCGTCGTACAATTCAAGAAGAAATTGAAGATAAAGTTGCAGATTACAAGCTTGACCATACTGAAAGTAAAAACTTAAAGGCTGACGTAATTAATGATCAAATCGTAATCAGTGACGAAACAGCTCAATAATCTAACATAAATAAATATTTTAATTATATTCCAGAAGATTCTAAAACTATTTATTTTAGAATCTTTTTTGTTAGAAAATACAGTATGATTTACGCAAAAATAAATATATCAACTCTAAATTGTTGTATACTAAATTTAACAAGATAAACTATGAGAAACAGGTGAATTTAATGCATTTAATTGATGTAACTAACAATTATTCTGATTTGGTTCAAAGTCAACTTAATACTACTGATACTAATTATGTTAAGGTATATTCCTTAGGTAATACTTCTGTAATTTATACTGAAAGCAAAAATGCTATTGGTATTGCACTTGAAAATCATGATCGTCGTGTTCGTGAAGATGAAATTGTATTCATAATTAAACGTTTACTTAAAGATTATGATTCTTCATATACTTTAACTGTCGACAAAAGTCGTCATGTAATTGAAATTCATGTTGATAAGTAGTAAAAAGATAAATTTTGTAAAAAAAGTAGGGCTAGATTAAATCTTAGCCCTACTTTTTTATTGATTATAATTTTTCTGTCAATTTTATATCTGGATACTTATCACGGAAGAAACGCTCTGCAAATTCATTTTCAAATAAGAACAAAGGATTACCATAACGATCTTTCACAAGTAAGTTTCGACTATTAGACATTTGTGGATCAAGCTGTTCAGGATCAATCCAGCGTGCAACACGGTGACCAATGCTGTTCATCTCAACTTCAGAATTATATTCGTTTTTCATTCTAAACTGGAAAACTTCAAATTGCAATTGACCTACTGCACCCAAAATGTATTCATCAGTTTGGTAATTACGATAAAGCTGAATAGCACCTTCTTGTACCAGCTGATTCATCCCCTTATGGAATGACTTCTGCTTCATTACGTTCTTAGCAGTTACTCGCATAAACAATTCAGGAGTAAATTCTGGAAGAGCTGGATAAACAATCTTTCGTTTTCCAGAATAAATACTGTCACCTATTTGAAAATTCCCAGTATCGTAAAGCCCAACAATATCTCCTGCAACTGCGTCAGAGACTTGCACACGTTCACTAGACATAAATTCGGTTGCATTATTCAAACGAATTGGTTTACCTGTTCTAGCTAAAGTTACATCCAGACCCTTTTTAAATTCACCACTACCAATACGTACAAAAGCAATACGATCACGGTGGTTAGGATTCATGTTAGCTTGAATCTTAAATACAAAACCAGAAAATTCTGGATCTTCAGGGCTTAATTCTTCATCTTCATTGACAGTATGACTTTCTGGAGCTGGTGCCAAATCAACAAAACTATTTAAGAAAGTTTCAACACCAAAGTTAGTTAAAGCTGAACCAAAGAAGACAGGGGTTTGATCACCCATTGCGATCTTTTCACGATTAAATTTGTTACCAGCTTCTTTAATTAATTCAATTTCATCAAGAGTATCTTTAAATTGTGGATCTTGACTAAGCGCTTCACTATCAGGCAATGTACCATCATCATTTAATGGTAAAAATCTATCTTCACCATCTTTACGATAAAGTTCTACCCGATTATTGGCAATGTCATATAACCCCTTCAAAGTTTGACCTGAGCCGATTGGCCAGTTCATCGCTACACCTTCAATGCCAAGTAAATCTTCAAGTTCTGCAATTAAATCTAGTGGTGGACGACCATCACGGTCAAGCTTATTCATGAACGTAAAAATTGGAATACCACGTTGTTTTACAACCTTAAATAATTTCTTAGTTTGCGGCTCGATACCTTTGGCTGAATCAATAACCATGACTGCTGAGTCAACGGCCATCAAAGTACGATATGTATCTTCAGAGAAATCTTGGTGTCCTGGTGTATCCAAAATATTAATACGTTTACCTTTGTATTCAAACTGCATAACAGAACTTGTTACTGAAATACCACGCTTTTTTTCAATTTCCATCCAGTCACTTGTAGCAAAATTACCAGTTTTACGTGCTTTAACAGTACCTGCCTTACGAATCACCCCACCAAACAACAGCATCTGCTCAGTAATAGTAGTCTTACCTGCGTCTGGGTGAGAAATAATTGCAAACGTTCTTCTTTTTTCAACTTTCTCTGCTAACTCTTTATCCATTAGTCTTTTATATCTTCTTCCTTTTTCTTATTTATTGATAACAAAACAGTAAGCAATCTTGACCCCTTCATTCTTCTAGTTGTCAAAGTCATATCATTGCCAATATCGACAGTTAATTTTTCACCTTTTGCCGGAATTACTTTTAAAGTATTAATGACATATCCTGCTACTGTATCAACATCTTCCATTTTAAGATCTGTACCAAATTGCTCATTAAAATCATCTAAGGGCATTTTCCCATAAATAATATATTTATTAGGTGCAATTTGATTGTACAAAACTTCTGTATGATCTACTTCGTCATCGATATCCCCTACAATTTCTTCGATTAAATCTTCAATTGTAGCTAGCCCTGTAACTCCGCCATATTCATCTACTAAAATTGCTAATTGTCGCTGCGTTTGTTGCATTTCGATAAGTAAGTCACCTAATTCGGCGGTTTCTGGTGCAAACAAAGGCTCAGTCATTACGTCTTCATAATCTAGATTCTTAAAACCTTTTTCTCTAGCTTTACGCAGTACACTTCGAATGTGAATAATGCCCACAATTTTATCTTTATCTTTTTTATATACCGGAATTCTTGAATATGGTTCTCGCAAGATTTCATTCAAATTATCCTGAAAACTAACGTCGGCATCAACCATAAATGCATCTGTGCGCGGAACCATTACTTCACGCGCTGTTTTACCTTGAAAGTCTAAAATTCCTTCTAACATTGAAAATTCCGTATCATCAATCTTATGATTATCATGTAGATTGATGATTTCTTTTTCCAAATGATCTTTAGACTTTTCTTTTTTCTCACCGGATAAACGATTCTTCAAGCGATCAAAAAGATTCCCTGCTCCAGGATCACTACTCATTTTTTTACTCTCTTTCTTAAAAAAGCATCTAAATAAAATTATTATAGCATAGAGCAATTATCATTATGTTAAAATAGCACATAAGACTATAGGAGGTAAGACCAATGAAAAAAAGCCATGTCTTGCTTGTTTTTACATTTTTATTACTTATTCCATATGTATGCAGCTTATTAATCATAGGAATAGGCTACAATGCGCTGGTACTACATTCAGCTGAACTATATCGCACAATCATTGGTGCATTAGTTGGCTCAATTATTATGTTTGCAGTAAAAGCAACTATTCAGCGTCCAGTTGACTTGTTAGCAATGCAGACTAACGATGGTTTATTGAAACAACTTTTACGTTTTTTCAGTATCCGTCGTCGTTACTTTTTATTATTTGCTAATATCGTTTTGGATTTTATTCTTTGTTTTGCTTCAACTTACTTAGTTCGCTGGGCATTAACTTTAGATCAAATAGTAGGCAACTCAATTGGATTTGTACTATTGATTATGTTTGTGTCAACTTGTCTTGGAGCTTATGTCGAATACGATAACTTATCTATAGATCCTAAACAGCATTAAATTTATTCACTGACTTTTAAGTATAAATCTTGGGTCAGTTTTTTTGTATCCATATCAAGATCCCAGGTAACATATGGAGTCTCGCTATCACCGATATTTTGGTAAACTTCAATACCCTCTGAAACTATTTTATGGATAAATTCAGGCATAGTACCATTTAATGGTAAATTAAAGAATACCAAATTTTGATTTTCTTGTTCTATTTCTGCTACTTCTGCTTTAGGTAATTCAAATTTCATTAAACCTGTAGGCACTTCAATATCATCAACTAAAACGCCATACCAATACATGAAGTTTTCAGGCCCGAAAACAACCATTACTGTACGCTTGTTTTCCAAATTATTATCTGCTAAAAATTTTTGGAAAACTTCATCATTTTCCATTTGTTGATTAACTTCTGTAAAACTTTTTTGTTCATCCATCATTGCATCTGGAAATGGACGACCGACAAATAATTTCTTCTTGATATTCTTTTTCATTTTTTCTCCTTAATATTCAGCTAACTCATCTAGATCAATTATTTCACCATTTAAAAATGCGTCAATCTCACTGGATGAAAAGCCATGACCATACAAATACTTTTTTATTTTAAACTTACGCTCAGCTTCATCAAAACGACGAAAACGTTTATAGGCTTTAATCCCTTGTTTTCTTAAAGCTTCATTTTGGATATCTTCATCCTCTTCAATTTCTAAAGCAGAAATAACTTCATTACTAATTTCGCTATTAAAACCATGCGTCAAGAGCTTAGTCCTCATTTTCCGCTCTAACTCTCGTCTTGATATTTTACCTATTTGATTAAGCAGTGATTTAACAATTCGATTTCCAACTAAGATCCAATCAGCATCACTAACTTCAGTAAGTTCATTTTGACCAATCGCTGGATCTACACCTTTTTGAGTTAATTTACGCAATAAATTTTTAGGACCGTCTGTTCCAATTTGCAAATCATTTTTAATAAACAATTTAGCATATTGCACATCATCCAAATATCCTAATTCATTCAGCTGACCTACAGCATTATTCGCTGCCTCATCTGAAATATCATGCTTTTTTAAATATTGCAATACTTCAAAGATAGTTCGAGGTTCGTAACTCAAATAATGCGCTGCAAGATCACTAGCTTTAGCATCAGCATCAAATTGTCTAATTTCTTCAACTTCTTCAGCATTTAATTCTTTTCCTTTTAAAAGAACAAACTCTGCAACGGTCTTTTCGCTAGCAGAAAAAGCATATTTGTTATCCAAAAAGATATTATAACGACCTTGTCGTCGTTGTGCACTAATTTTAGTTATCAGCATTAAAATTCACCTCGCAAAGTTTCTCAGTTACATGCTAGCAAATTTTTTAAATCCTTGCTAAGAACTTTTTTCACGTAGTACAATTAATAACAATGTAATTAGTTTATAGTAGAAAGAATAAGGTAATGAATAGAAAATTTACTAAAAATAAACAAAAAAACGAAAAAAATGTCATTATTACCGTTAAACGTTTAGGTATTAACGGTGAAGGAATTGGTTACTATAAAAAGAAGATCATCTTTATTCCGGGTGCACTACCTGATGAAGTAGTTGTAGCTAAAATTATTAAAGATTATCCTCACTATATCCAAGGTGAACTTGTTCGTATCAAAGAAAAGAGTCCAGACCGTGTTGACTTCCCAGAAGGTGTAGATCCAGAAATTGGCGGACTAGAGCTAGCTCATTTATCTTATGATAAGCAACTTGAATTTAAGCGGAATAACGTACTTGAGTCTCTTAAAAAATATCATCCACGGGGTTATGCAAAATACAAAGTTAAGAAAACTATTCCCGCCCCAAATCCATGGCATTACCGTAATAAAGCCCAATATCAAATTGAGAATTTGCATGGTAAGACTAAGTTAGGTCTTTTTGCTCCAAATTCACACCGTTTGATTGATTTACCAAAAATGCCTACTCAAAGTGAAGATACACAAAAAGTAGAACGTGAAATTAAAGTTTTAATTGATAAACTTCATGTTCCTATTGCCAACTATCGTCGCCACTTACCAGGTATTAAAACTGTGGTTGTTCGTCAATCTGAAGCAACTAAAGAAATTCAAGTTACTTTGATTACCATTGACCACAAAATCAAAAATTTAATGCCACTTGCTAAAGAAATCATGAAGTTAGATCATGTTGTGAGTGTTTACCAAAATGAAACTGAATGGCAAAATCCTCAAGTTTGGGGAAATAAGACAGAAAAACTTCTGGGTAAAAATCAAATCACAGAAGAAATTTTAGACAAGAAGTTTGCTTTATCACCTCGGGCATTCTTCCAACTTAACCCTGTCCAAACAGTTAACCTTTATTCAGAAGCATTAAAGTACTTAGACCTTTCACCTGACCAAACTTTAATTGATGCATATAGTGGCGTGGGTACCCTTGGTATCCTAGCAGCTGATCGCGTTAAACAAGTAATCGGAATTGAAACTATTCCTGAAGCAGTAAAAGACGCTGAACATAATGTTAAACTTAACCATATTAAAAATGCCAATTACATTCAAGGCAGCACTGAAAAGATTTTGCCAGAATTGCAAAATAATGGTGTACCAATTGATGCATTAATCGTAGATCCACCAAGAACTGGTTTAGCTAAGAGTCTTATCAAAACAATTTTACGTGTTAAACCACAAACTTTTGTATATATCTCATGTAATCCATCAACACTTGCTCAAGATTTAGTCTTGCTCAGCGAAGCATACGATGTTCGCGTAATCCAAAATGTTGATATGTTACCTCAAACACCACGTTGTGAAGCAATCGCTAAGTTAGTTTTACGTAAATAAAATATTAAGCAAAGAACTGGAATATTCCAGTTCTTTTATTTATCAAAAAAAGCAACTGCTAGACAATTCTGTCTAATAGCAGTTGCTAATCAAGTGGATCAGGTAGCTCATCAATTTGATAGTCACGATTTTTAGTTGTTTGGTATGTACTTAAAACAATGGCATCATCGCAACCAATATTAACATTCACTTGTTCGGGTCTTTACATAAAACGTAACTTTTTAATGAATTGGATTTTTTTGCGAACAGCCACTGATAATTTGAATATAACTAAATGATTTATGGCTGACACCTCTACATATAGAGAATCTTTTAAGTTTCCAATAATACAATTCTGGAGATAAAAACTTACATATTTTGTTAATTTTATTTCTACCTCGTCCACAATATTTATTATATCCGCTTATGTAACCGCTTGCAACATTAATGAACATATTTATCTAAAAAAGCTTTTATTTGTTTGCGATATTCTGTTTTATACATCGGATATGACAAGGCATGCCCAGCTAATGGAGCGATCCATATTTCCTTTGGACCATTACTTGCCTGATAGTTTTCATAAGCCATTTTAGTAGGGACAAAATGATCCTTGCCACCATGAATAAATAAAAATGGCCGGTTATTTTTACTTAATTGATTAGCCGATGAAGCTTTGCCTAAGAAAAAACCGTTTTTCAATTTATTAATACCACTAACAGTTTCAATCAAAGGTGTTTGAATTATCTTGGGAATGCTAAATAAATTACCTGCTTGGTATTTTATTTCTTCTTTTACATTACTATAACCACAATCTTCAATAAAAGCTTTAACTTGCTTTGGTAATTTCATCCCACTGACCATCATGATTGTAGCACCGCCCATACTTTGACCCATTATTACAATCTTCGAATCTGCTCCATTTTTTTGAATTATTTCATTAATCCATTTAGCAATATCTTCTTTTTCAACCCAGCCATAGCCAATATATTGGCCTTCACTTTTGCCCTGAGCACGTGCATCAGGTAAAAGTACATTATAGCCAAAATCATAAAACATCTTGGCAAAACCCCCCATACTATCGCTATCACTCATGAAACCATGCAATAAAATTACAGTTTTATTGGAATGATGATCTAAATATTGAGCACATAAAGTTAAATTATTAGTATTCAAATGCCATTCCTGTTTGGGAAAATTTTTAAACCATAATTTTTCACGATATAGCGAATCTTTAGGTGATATTTTTTTAGAATCTGGCTTTTTCTTATAAGGTGTCATGGCATATTTAAAAAAATACTCTCCAGCTGCAATTAGACCAATACCTGCACCTGTAATCAATGATAGTAATACTTTTTTCTTCATTTTGCACTTCCAATATTCTTAAATACTAATTCTTATTCCTTTATTTTTAAAACATGCGTTTGATATAATTAACAAGATAGCTAGAACACACGTGCTAAAAATTAATTATTACCAATGTTTATTATACTTAAAAATGCGTTTAACAGACTTATTACAACTTATTAATGATTTAAATACTAATACTAAGTTTTATCTTAAAATCAATGAACAAATTTTACCTTGGGGTAAATTGACTATTGAAAACGATAAATGTCTTCTCTACCCGGGTAAAATTGCGATGACCAAAAATAAATTAATTAAATTAGTAGCTCATATCCACGGTCGTGGCATCCCTTTAAGAGTTAAAGTAAATGAACAAGAAATACCTCTTTTTGGCTTACAAATCAGAGAAGATTCCAGAACCGCCGTACTAATGTAAAATGAGTTTGGAAAAATCCAAACTCATTTTTGCTTTATTTAACTTTGTATTGACGAACATGGCCTTGCGTACCGGCAAAATACCAAGTACCTTCTTTATCATCACTTTCCAGTACTACACCATCTTCTGGATCTTCTAATGCAGTATTGAAGACATCTTCATACTCTGAAATAGTTAACTTCTTACGGTGATCAAGCATTGCTTGATCCTTAATTTGATCTATTTCTTTTTCATAGCCTTCAACTAAACTACCGCTGTAAAATTCACCCATAGCCCCTGAACCATAAGAGAATAAACCTATTAATGATCCTGCTGCTAAATTACCATTTTCTAATAAACTAAGTAAGCTCATGTATAAAGAAGCAGTATAAATATTACCTACACGACGAGACAATTGCTTAGAAGCTTCAAAACTAGTTTCTAAGTTTTCTGTTACAGCTTGATCTTGATCCTCAACTGCAATTCTATTTGCCTTAAGTCCCATCTTAGTAAACGGCAAATGGTAAACAATGGCATCAAAAGCACTAGTTTCTAAGTTTTTTTGCTTCTTGTAATCATTGAAAGTCTTCTTAAAGAAGTCTAAATATACTTGAGTGGAATATTTACCATCAACCATAGCAACACGAGAAGCATTGGGACGCCAGAAATCATTAATATCTTCACTATATGCACTATGACCATCATTTAAAGCAAGGATCTTTGGATCTGCCTTAATTAACATACTTACACTACCAGCGCCTTGCGTTACTTCGCCCCCAGTATTAACACCATAACGTGCAATATCACTACCAATTACAATTGCAGTTTGATCAGGATGAACTCTAACAAAGTCTCTAGCAATCATTACAGCCGCAGTTAGCCCAAAGCAAGCTTCCTTAACTTCAAAAGTTCTAACTTCAGGCTTTAATTTTAAAGCAGTTTTTACAAATAATGACGCAGATTTTGATTGATCGATTCCACTTTCTGTACCTAAAACGAGCAACCCAACCTTATCTTTATCAATGCGGTCAATATATTTCATTGTAGCGTTAATTCCCATTGAAACTGCGTCTTGAGTTTGATCGGCTACACTCATTTCACTTTGACCAATCCCAATTAAAAACTTATTGGGATCTTGATTTCTAGCATGTGCTAGGTCCACCATATCTACATATTTATTTGGTGTAAAAAGTCCAATCTTATCAATTCCTACTTGCATTTAATTACCCTCTCTAATTTCTTGTAAAATTTCTCTAGCATGGCTTTCAGAATACTTCTTTTCCTCAATCATTCTACCCAAAACCTGCTTTTTTTCCTGCTCACTTGCATTAAGTTCAGCAACAAAATTACGAGCTTGGAGTTTCATGTGACCTGCTTGAATGCCTACAGTCGAAATAGCTAATAAAGCAGCTAAATTATTAGCTAACCCAATTCCAACTATAATTTCACCCAAAGTTTTACTATCAACATTTTTCCCTAAAATTGCAAAACTTTGTTGGACATCTTTTCGTGCTTTAATCGAACCACCGACAACGCCAATTGCCATTGGCAAAGTCAATTCGCCTATTAACATGTTATTTTCCATTGTCCATTTAGACAAACTACGATAATGTCCATCTTGATTTGCCAGTACTGCAGCTGCACTTTCAATTGCACGATAATCATTGCCAGTAGCTAGCAAAACAGCATCCACGCCGTTCATAATTCCTTTGTTATTAGTAACTGCACGATACACGTTTTCATAGCCAATTTTACTTAATAGTGCAACTCTTTCAGCAACTTTCAAACCACCAATTGTATTTGGATCTATTTTTACTTTTGCCTTAGTTAATTGACTAGGATAGTTCGACAAAATAGCAAAAAGTTTTTCTTCTACACCTGCAAATTGTTTTAACTTTCTTCCCAAAAATTCCAGAATTGAATTAGTTTTATTGGCTCCCATTGCTTCTGCAGGATCAACCAATACCTTAAGATAAACTAGATTTTCTTTTTGATCAGCAGAGATAGTTCTAGTTCCGCCACCATGTTTAATTAAACTAACAAATTCCTGATTAGCTAAATCAATTAATTTTGGAATTTTATTATTTAAATTAGACAAAGAGAACTCATCATTTACTTTTAAAACAATTTGACCATAAATTCCTGTCCGCATGCTTTGTGCAAAAATTCCACCATTTTTGGCAAAAATACTTGCACCATGATTAGCAGCAGCTACAACCGACGGCTCTTCCACTGCCATTGGCACCCAGAATTCACGACCATTCACATGTAATTGTTGAACAACACCTAATGGTAAGCGCAATTGGCCAATCACATTTTCACTTAATTCATCTAAGCGATTAAGCACTTCTTCATTAATTTTTTCTAATTTAATTCCTTCAGCTTGTAAAAGTTCTCGTCTTTGTTCAGGCTTTAATTGATAAAACTTCATTACACGTTCTCGATTTCATAAGCAATTGCTTGACCACCACCAATACATAGAGTGACTAAAGCCAACTTGCCATCATTATTTTTCAATCCATTAACTGCTGTACTAATCAAACGAGTACCCGTCGCACCTAATGGGTGACCAAGAGAAATTGCTCCTCCCATGATATTTAACTTATCCATCGGAATTTCTAAGTCTCGTGCAACTGGAATACTTTGTGCTGCAAAAGCTTCATTTAATTCAATTAGATCATAGTCATTAATTGAACGACCAGTTTTGGCTAATAGCTTCTTTACAGCAAAGTAAGGGGTATATCCCATATATGCAGGATCAAAACCGGCTTCCGCAAAATCACCTAATTTAGCAACAGGAGTTAAATCTAATTCTTCCATCTTTTCTTTAGTAGCCAAAATCACCATGCTGGCACCGTCAGTAAGAGGTGAAGCATTTCCGGCTGTTACTTGACCATCTTCTTTAAATACTGGCTTCAAATTACCCAATGCTTCTAAGCTAGTGCCTGGACGAATTGGTTCATCGTGATCCAATACTTGACCATCAATCTCAACATCCAAAATTTCATTTTTTAACAAACCAGCTTCAGTAGCTTTAGCAGCCTTTTGATGTGATGCTAAACTAAATTTATCCATTTCTTCACGCGAAACATTATATTTTTCTGCAACATTTTCTGCAGTAATTCCCATGTGCTTACCTGAAAAAGCATCCATTAGACCGTCATTAAGCATTGTACTGGTCATCTTCTCTGGATTATCTTTATCTTCTTTATTGATAAAATATGGTGCACGAGTCATACTCTCGCTTCCACCAACGGCTACTAAATCAAGATCTCCCATCTCCATTTGACCTTGTGCGAGTCGGACGGCCTTTAAACTCGATCCACAAACTTCATTAATTGTAACTGCAGCAGAGCTTTCCTTCATTCCCGAATAAAGAGCAACTTGACGAGCCATATTTTCACCAAGTCCTGTTTCTAAAACATTTCCCATAAATAAAGCTTGCACATCTTCAGGATTAATTCCACTTGCTTTTAAAGTTCCTTTAAGTGCCATTACTCCCATATCAACTGCAGAAGCGTCTTTAAAAAAACCACGGTATTTGCCAAAAGGGGTTCTTTTAGCAGCGACAATATAAATATCTTTCATAATATCCCTCTACATATGTAAATTTTGACAAATATGATAATAACAAAAAAATATTAAGGATTATATAAAAAGACTACGCAAATGCGTAGCCTTTCAATAATTTAACTAATTATTTATTTTTTCGCTTATCTTCAGCTTCAAATTTTTTGCCTAAGCGTTGAATATATTCACGCAATTGATCTTTAATTTCTGGATGCTTTAAACCATATTCAATTGAAGTTTCAAGATATCCTTCTTTGTTACCAACATCATGACGTTCACCCTTAAAGACATGGGCAAATACACGTTGAGTCTTATTCATTGTATCAATGGCATCAGTTAATTGGATTTCTCCACCACGACCTGGTTTTTGATTTGCTAAAATTTCAAAAATTTCAGGCATTAACAAATAGCGGCCAATAATTGCATAGTCACTTGGTGCCTTGTCAACATCTGGTTTTTCGACAAATGACTTAACGTTAATTAAACCAGGTAAAATTTCATTTTCTGGTTCGATAACACCATATTTTGATACTTCTTCATGTGGTACTGGCATAACAGCAATAGTTGAGGCATGAGTCTTGTTGTATCGATCAATTAATTGCTTAGTTAATGGAACTTTGTCGTCCATCAAATCATCACCAAGCATAACTACAAAAGGTTCATCTCCAACAAAACTACGGGCACGATAAATTGCATCTCCAAGGCCTGCTGGATGAGGTTGTCTAGTGTAATATAAGTTAACACCCAAATTAGTAATTCCCTGAGTTAATTCAAGAAGTTCATCTTTCCCTTTTTCCTTCAAATCCTGTTCTAGTTCAGGATTTGCATCAAAATGGTCTTCAATTGGGCGCTTATTTTTACCAATAATAATCAGGATATCTTCAATTCCAGATTTTTTAGCTTCTTCAACAATAAATTGAATTGTTGGCTTATCAACAATTGGTAACATTTCTTTTGGCAAAGCTTTAGTTGCAGGTAAGAATCTAGTACCTAACCCAGCTGCAGGAATAATAGCTTTTCTTACTTTCATATATATACACTTTCTTTTTCAACTTATATTTAAGATCATAATAGCAAATTTTTAGATTCTCATCTACTTTGTTTTTTTCTTTTGTTTTGAATATAGTTAGCAATTCGACCAGCAGAATACTCTAACTCTCCTACTCGGTTATGGATAATAGCCGCATTAACTGCCACTCCAAAAAGAAATAAAAATGCAGCTATATTAAGCCAAAGCATGAAGATAATAAATGTCCCCACAATACCATAGTTTTCCCATGTAATTGGAAAATGATGGAGATAAAAACTAAATAAAAATGATAACGCCAGCCAACCAATAACTGTTGCAAATACACCTGGCCAAACTACTCGTTTTTTTAGTTTGATGTTTGGTAATACATAATTTAAGTAAAAGACCGCCAAAACCATCATTAACAATACAACCGGATAACGATAACTAAAGACTCGACTAATTTCTTCTACAGGTAAATTAGTAATCGGCTTTAAGAAATTTAATACCTGTTGGCCAAATACCAAGACAATACTTGCAAAAGTAAAGATAATAATCATTAATGCAGTAAATACCACAGTAATAACTCTTGTCCAAATAAAATTAATAATTGATAACCTTAACTCGATCTGATGCACACCATACAATCGATTTTCGCCTAAACGAATTGCATTTACTAAATTAGAGAACGACCAAATTGCAAGCACAATACCAAAAGACATATAACCCGTTGAAGTTGTTTTTAAAAGGGAATTAACAATAGGCATTATAAAACTAGACACCTGATCAGGAAAAACGATATTAAGGTACTTAGCAATTGGTGCAGTATCAATATGGAATAAAGGTAATACATTTCCAATAATAATGATAATTGGAAAAATAGAAAATAAAATGTAATAGGCAATTATAATCGAACTATCGAATATTTCTCCTTGTGAAAGAGTTGTTCGCAACGTAAGAATGAATTGAACAAATTTATTCTTTAGTTGATTTTCTTTTTTCTCCATTAAAAAACCTAGTCATCCATTTCATCAAAGTGTGGGATGTACTTTTCTAAGCCATCATAAGGACGTTGTAAAGTTAAAATCTTAGGACCATCTTTAGTAATAGCAAAAGTATGTTCAAACTGTGCAGCATTTGAACCATCTGGAGTTGCGTAATATACCCAATCATCGTTTGGATCATCAACTGTTCTTTGATCAATATGCCAGTCTCCACCAGCTTCTACCATTGGTTCACAAGTAATAGTCATACCTTCACGAAGACGAAGACCATGACCAGCTTTACCCCAGTGAGGAACTTCCGGATCTTCGTGAATTGAAGGTTGAATACCATGACCAATTAATTCACGAACGTCACCATAATGATTTTCTACTTCAACATAATGTTGAATTGCAGCACCAATGTCACCAATACGGTTACCCAAAACAGCTTGATCGATTCCAAGATACATTGCCTTCTTAGTTACTTCAATCAACTTCTTATCAGCTTCTGAAATTTTACCTACTGGGTAAGTAGTACAAGAATCTGATTCATAGCCATTCAAGTTGCAAGTAACATCAACCTTAACGATGTCGCCCTCCTTTAAGATACGATCTTTTCTTGGGGTTTGGTGAGCAATTTCATCATTAACTGAAATACAAGTACCATATTTGTAGCCTTCAAAACCTTGTTCTGAAAGACGACCACCACGACTTTTAACAAAATCTTGACAAAATTCTTCAATTTCCCAAGTTGAAATTCCTGGTTTGATAACATCACGTAAGCCTTCAAACATTGTTGCAAGAAGATGGCCTGAAGCTTGCATACCTTTAAGTTCACGAATTGATTTAATTGTAATCAAAATAATTTCTCCTTTATAATTATTCTCCCTATTATTATAACGTTTTAATGAATATTTTTAAAAGTTTATCAAAACTGAGAGAAAAATTCACGGTTTCATGTATAATAGGGTGTCGTATAATGCAGTGAAAGGTATGAAAAATCATGAAAGCAAGAATTGTCTATGCCAGTATGACTGGTAACGATGAAGATATGGCAGATATATTAGAAGAAGATCTTCAAGATTATGGTTTCGATGTTGAAACTAGTGATGTTGGTTTCACTGACGCAAGCGATTATTTAGACAGTGATATTTGTATTTTCATTACTTATACTTATGGTGAAGGTGCAATGACTGATGAACTTGCGGATTTTTACGAAGAATTAAAGAAATTAGATCTTAGCGGTAAATATTTTGCGGTAATGGGCTCAGGCGACAAAACATACGGAGAACATTACTGTGAGAATGTTTTTGATTTTGAAAAAGCGTTTTTGGATTGTCATGCAACTGAAATTACTAAACCTGTAACTATCGAAAATGCTCCAGATGATGACGCTATCGATTTGATCGATAACGCCGCAAAGGAAATGGCCGATAAGCTAAATGACTAAAAATAAAAAAGAAATTACTGCTACCGATCAAGCTCAAATTCGTAAATTAGGTCAAAAATTACTCAAACGACACCGAAATTTATGGGTATACATGATTTTCGGTTTTATTGCAGCGCTTATTAACACAGTTGTGTTCATGATTTTACACTCATGGTGGCATAATGTAATGGTTATTTCTAATACCATTGCTTTCATTGTGTCAAATTTAGCCTCTTTTTATTTTAATCAAAAAGCCGTTTTTATTAATAATGTCGATCATGATCACAGTACTTGGCATAAGTTAATTGTCTTTTTTACGTATCGTGTAATTAGTCTGATTCCTGATACCTTAATTATGCTTGTTGGTCTATCCTGGCTTCATTTAAATGCTTTACTTGTCAAGATTATAGACCAAGTACTAGTCGGCGTTTTCAACTACCTTACTACTAGATCCGTATTTCAAAAGCAAGAACACACTATGATCGAACGCGCAAAAATGCGCATTCAAGAACAAAAAAATAAAAGAAGCGACAAATAAGTCGCTTCTTTTTTATTCAAAATCTTTAGGTTTGATTACGGTATCTCTATTGAAGTAGTAATAAATTGCATTCATGATTCGATCGCTGGCATGACCATCTCCATATGGATTCTTGGCATTAGCCATCTTGTCATATGCTTCTTTATTTTCAAGCAGTTCAAGCAT